>DSTMR04002__coassemble_716_pt1 | contig 46070 bp, 38 predicted proteins | sample DSTMR04002__metabat2_low_PE_040 | metagenome-assembled genome bin DSTMR04002
GTAACATGTTCAGCTTGGCAGTACTAATAGGCCGAGGGCTTGACCATAGTCCCTTCTGCGAGACTAGTCATTGCGTCTCTCGATTTTCCTTCTCTTTTGGCTTTATTCAGTTTTCAGGGTACTGAAAATATGCACCATTAGCTCAGTTGGTAGAGCACCTGACTCTTAATCAGGGTGTCCCGGGTTCGAGTCCCTGATGGTGCACCAATATGGCCCGTTGGTCAAGCGGTCTAAGACGGCGGCCTCTCACGCCGCAAACATGGGTTCGATTCCCGTACGGGTCACCAGATGGAATTGCACGAGAGTGCAATTCCTCTATATTCCTCCATAGCTCAGTCGGTAGAGCACGCGGCTGTTAACCGCGGTGTCGTTGGTTCGAGTCCAACTGGGGGAGCCAAAGCTCGTAAGTGTAAAGCTTACGGGCTTTTTCTTTGCTCAAATCTGTTGAAAAAAGCCGCCAGCGGATGCTTTTCCGCCGGCGGCTTTCTGTTTGTGGAAAACTTTTCATTCAGCGCCCATAAACTCCTTGGGGCTGCGGCCAAACTCCCGCTTAAACTGCTTAAGAAAGTTGGAGTAGTCGTTAAACCCGCATTGCAGACAGACGGCGGTCACGGGCAAGCCCTCCCGCAGCATGTTGCGGGCCACCACCAGGCGCTTCTTGATGATGAACTGGTACAGGGTCAGCCCGGTGTACTCCTTAAACTTGTGGCTTAAATAGGACTTGCTCACGTAGAAGTGACTGGCCAGCTTGTCTAGGCTTAGGTCCTCGGCCAGGTGCTCGTGGATGTAGGTCACCACCTGGTTGACGTTCTCGTTTTCGCTCACGTCCTCCCAGATGCTGTCCGGCAGGGAGAAGTACGCCCGGTTTAAATACACCAGGAATTCACACAGGTACAAATAGGCCAGCGTCTCCTTGGCGAAGCCCGTGTCCTTGCGGGCCTGGATGATTTTCTCGCAGAGGCTTTTCAGCTGGGTCACCGTGCCGCTGTCTGGGCGGATAAGCTTAAAGCGCCTGTCGGAGGCGTCCAGGAAGCAGGCGGCCAAATCGTCCCCTAGCTTGTGAAAGGCCTGGATGGCGTCGGGATGAATCCAAATCACATAGCGCTCATAGGGTTTCCCCGCCCGGACCTCTGGCTTGTGGATGTCCTCGTTGCTGGTGAGGAGGATGTCCCCCGGCCGCAGCTGATAGGTGCTCCCCTCAATGATGTAGGAGACATCCCCCGAGAGGAAGAAGAAAATCTCGTAAAACTCGTGCTCGTGGTACTCCACCTGGGGAGGGACCCGGTCCAGATAGTGGTGGCATTCGAACAGGCCGTCCTCCATGGTTTGGCGCGGTGTAAAGGTGTCGAATGTCAAACTCACTAAAAGTCCCTCCTTCCATTTCCTCTTTCTATTTATTATAATGCAACAATCACCTGTTTTCAAGCAGCATATCCCAGGTAAAACGGGGGCTTTTCCAGTATAATAGAGGAAAAGGGGGCGTTGCCATGCCCCAAAGTTCCCGCGATTCCTAGCAAAGAAAGGGGTAAGCACTGTGAAAACATTCATCACCGATGACTTTCTGCTCAACAGCGAGCCTGCCCGCCGGCTCTATCATGAATATGCCGAGGGCATGCCCATCTTCGACTACCACTGCCACCTGAATCCCCAGGAGATTTACGAGGACAAGCAGTTCTCCGACATTGGCGAGGCCTGGCTGGCCGGCGACCACTACAAGTGGCGGGTGATGCGCACCTGCGGCGTGCCCGAGGAGTACGTCACCGGCAAGGCCTCCTTCCAGGAGAAATTCCAGCGCTTCGCCGCCGTTATGCCCGCCTTGGTGGGCAACCCCATCTACCACTGGTCCCACCTGGAGCTGCTGCGCTTTTTCGGCATTGAGGAGCTGCTGGACACCGCCAGCGCCTCCGCCATATGGGACAAGGCCAACAGCGTCCTGCAAAGCCCCCAGGGCACAGCCCGCGCCTTGATTACCTCCAGCAAGGTCCGGGCCCTGTGCACCACCGACGACCCCGCCGACGACTTGCAGTACCACAAGCTGCTGGCGGAGGACAAAGACTTCGGCACCCAGGTGCTGCCCACCTTCCGGCCGGACAAAATCCTCCACGTGGAAAACGACGAGTACCCCGTCTACCTCCAGAAGCTGGGCGCCGCCGCCGGGGTGTACATCCGCACCTTGGACGACGTAAAGGCCGCCCTGAAGCAGCGGCTGGACTACTTCGCCACCTGCGGCTGCCGCCTGTCCGACCAGTCCTTCGGCTCCCCGGACTTCACCGTCTGGGACGAGGAAGCCGCCCAAGAGGCCATGAACAAGGCCTTAAACGGCGAGAAGCCCCTGGACTACGAGGTGGCCGCCTACCAGTCCCTGCTCATGGATTTCCTGGGCGGGGAGTACGCTGCCCGGGGCTTTACCATGCAGCTGCACCTGGGGGCCCTGCGCAACTTGAACACCCTGCGCTTCCGGGGGCTGGGGCCCGACGTGGGCTGCGATTCCATCGGCGACGGCATCCCCGCCGCCTCTCTGGCCGCTTTGCTGGACCGCCTGGCCGTGCGGGACGCCTTGCCCAAGTCCATCCTCTACACCCTCAACGCCTCGGACAACGAGAAGCTTATCGCCGCCGCCGGCTGCTTCCACGATGGGGCCACCGCCGGCAAGGTGCAGTTCGGCTCCGCCTGGTGGTTCAACGACCACCTGGACGGCATGGAGAAGCAGCTGCGGGATTTGGCCAACATCGGGGTGCTCAGCCGCTTTGTGGGCATGCTCACCGACAGCCGGTCCTTCCTGTCCTATCCCCGCCACGAGTACTTCCGCCGCATTCTGTGCCGCGTCATCGGCGGCTGGGTGGCGGACGGCCAGGCCCCCGCGGACTACGAGCTGCTGGGCGCCATGGTGCAGGACATCTGCTTTCACAACGTGGCAAACTTCATTGGTATCCAGGGCTGAACCGAAAGCCCCCTTTAGAAAGGAGCAACTGACATGAAACTTTCCTTCCGCTGGTATGGGGATTCCGACCCCATCTCTCTGGAGTACATCAGCCAAATCCCCGGCATGCGCTCCATTGTCACCGCTGTGTACGACGTAAAGCCCGGCAAGGTGTGGCCCGAGGAGTCCCTGGCCCGCCTGAAGGCCCAGTGCGAGGAGCACGGCCTGGTCTTTGACGTGGTGGAGTCCATCCCCGTCAGCGAGGACATCAAGCTGGGCACGGACAAGCGGGACGCCCACATCGAGGCCTACTGCGAAAACGTGCGCCGCTGCGCCAAGTACGGCGTGAAGTGCGTCACCTACAACTTTATGCCGGTGTTCGACTGGACCCGCACCCAGCTGGATAAAAAGGCCCCCGACGGCTCCACCAGCCTGGTGATGTACTGGGAGCAGATGCGGGGCCTGGACCCCCTCACCGACGACATCCACCTGCCCGGCTGGGACGCCAGCTACACCCAGGAGGAGGTGCGGGACTTGATCCGCGCCTACGGCGAGCTGGGCGAGGAGGGCCTGTGGAAGAACATCGAGGTGTTTTTGAAGAAGGTCATCCCCGTGGCGGAGGAGTGCGGCGTGGTCATGGCCCTGCATCCCGATGACCCGCCCTATCCTATCTTCGGCCTGCCCCGGGTCATCACCTGCGAGGAGAACCTGGACCGCTACCTCTCTATTGTGGATTCCCCCTCCAACGCCCTGTGCTTGTGCACCGGCTCTTTGGGCTGCGCCAAGTTCAACGACGTGCCCGCCTTGGTGCGGAAGTACTCCGCCGCGGGGCGCATTGGCTTTATGCACCTGCGCAACGTGAAGATTCTGGAGGACGGCTCCTTTGAGGAGCGGGCCCACCTTTCCAGCTGCGGCAGCCTGGATATGTACGCCATTGTAAAGGCCCTGGTGGAAACCGGCTTTGACGGCTACGTCCGTCCCGACCACGGCCGCATGATTTGGGGGGAGACCGGCAAGCCCGGCTACGGCCTGTACGACCGCGCCCTGGGCGCCGCCTATATCAACGGGTTGTTCGAGGCCTGCGAAAAGGCCCAGAAAGGCCAGTAAGCGGGAGTAAGACTTTTTTAGAAAGGATGGATGGAACATGGAAAAGAACGTACTGAACACCGACCTGACCGGCAAGGTGGCGGTTGTCACCGGGGCCGGCGGGGTGCTGTGCTCCGCCTTTGCCAAGGTGCTGGCCCGGGCGGGGGCCAAGGTAGCCCTGCTGGACTTGAACGAGGAGGCCGCCCAGCAGTTCGCCGGGGAAATCACCGCCGAGGGCGGCGTGGCCAAGGCTTACAAGTGCAACGTGCTGGACAAGGACATGTGCTGCGCCGTGGCCAGCCAGGTGCTGGAGGACCTGGGGCCCTGCGACGTGCTCATCAACGGGGCGGGGGGCAACAATCCCCGGGCCACCACCGACAAGGAGTACTTTGAGCTGGGCGACCTGGAAAGCGACACCAAGAGCTTTTTCGACTTGGAGAAAAGCGGCGTGGAGTTCGTGTTCAACCTGAACTTCATCGGCACCCTCATCCCCACCCAGGCCTTTGCCCAGCAGATGATTGGCCGGGAGGGCTGCAACATCCTGAACATCTCCTCCATGAACGCCTACACCCCCCTGACCAAAATCCCCGCCTATTCCGGGGCGAAAGCGGCTGTCACCAACTTTACCCAGTGGCTGGCGGTGCACTTCTCCAAGGTGGGCATCCGGGTCAACGCCATTGCCCCCGGCTTCTTTGCCACCAAACAGAACGCCGCGCTGCTCTTTAACCCCGACGGCAGCCCCACCCCCCGCACAGGGAAGATTCTGGCGGCCACCCCCATGGGCCGCTTTGGCGACACGGAAAAGGAGCTGGCGGGGGCTGTGCTCTTCCTGCTGAACAACGAGGCCGCCAGCTTTATCACAGGCGTGTGCATCCCCATCGACGGCGGGTTCTCCGCGTACTCTGGCGTGTAAACACTTTTCGGAGAAAGGAAGGCCCTATGAAAAACGTGAAGCGCGCGGCTGCCCTGGCGCTGTGCGGCCTGCTGGTTTTGGGCAGCCTGTTCGGCTGCTCCGCCAGCGCCACCGACGGCCTGCAGATTATCCGCATTGGCCACAACCAGTCCACCAACCACCCCACCCACACGGGCCTGCTGGCCTTTGAGGAGTACGTGGAGGGGGAGCTGGGGGACAAGTACGACATCCAGATTTTCCCCAGCGAGCTGCTGGGCTCCCAGAACGAGATGGTGCAGCTGACCCAGACCGGCGCCATCACCTTCTGCGTGGCCTCCAACTCCCTGCTGGAGACCTTCTCGGATAACTACACCCTGTTTAACCTTCCCTACCTGTTTGCCAGCCCGGAAGCCTACCACGCCTCCATGGACGACCCCGCCATTGTGGACCCCATTTTCGAATCCACCATGCAGGCGGGCTTTGAAGCCGTCACCTGGCTGGACGCCGGCACCCGGAACTTCTACACCATCAACACCCCCATTGAGACGCCCGCGGACCTGCGGGGCTTAAAAATCCGCGTGCAGCAGTCCCCCACCAACGTGCGGATGATGGAGCTGCTGGGCGGCTCCGCCACCCCCATGGGCTTTGGCGACGTGTATACGGCCCTTCAGTCCCAGATGCTGGACGGCGCCGAGAACAACGAGCTGGCCTTGACAGACAACGGCCACGGCGACGTGTGCAAGTATTACTCCTACACCATGCACCAGATGATCCCCGATATCCTCATCGGCAACCTGGACTTTATGGAAAGCCTCAGCGAGGAGGAGCGGGCCATTTTTGACGAGGGCTTCCAAATCCTCAACCAGACCCAGCGGGACGCCTGGGAAACCGCTGTGGAGGAGGCCAAGAACACGGCCGAGAACGAGCAGGGCGTCACCTTCCTCTACCCGGACATCACCCCCTTCCAGGAGGCCGTGGCCCCCATGCACCAGGAGATGCTGGAAAACTATCCCGACCTGGCGCCCATCTACGAGCTCATCCAGGCCCACAACGCCGAGTACCCGGCGGATTCCCAGTGAAAGGAGGGCGTGTTTCTCTATGCAAGCTACCCGTAAAGTGCTCAACCGCATTATGAATGTCCTGGCGGGCGTAAGCCTCATCGCCATGACGGCCCTGACCTGCTGGCAGGTGTTCACCCGCTATGTCTTAAACAACCCCTCCACCTGGTCCGAGGAGCTGGTGGGCTACCTGTTCGCCTGGGCCAGCCTGTTCGGCGCCTCCCTCATCACCGGGGAGCGGGGCCACATGAACATCCCCGTGGTGGTGGAGAAGATGCCCGCCGCCGCCCAGAAGTTCTTCGCCATCTTCGCCGAGCTTATCGCCATGGCCTTCTCCCTGATTATCCTGGTCTATGGCGGCTACCGCATCACGCTGCTGGCCATGGGCCAGATGACTTCCTCCCTGGGCGTGGCCGTGGGCGTGTTCTACGTGGCCATGCCGGTGTGCGGCGTCATCAACATCCTGTACACCATCTTGAACATCTACGACATCTGCAAAGGCAAAAAGAAGGAGGCGTAAGTTATGGCGATACAATCTCTGCTGATGATTATCGGCATTCTGGCAATCCTGCTGGTGATTGGCGTACCCATCTCCTACTCCATTGGCATCGCCTCCCTGGTCACCATTTTGCAGACCGTGCCCCTGGACATCTCCGTGGTCACAGGCGCCCAGCGCATCTTCGTGGGCATGAGCAAGTTCAGCCTGACGGCCATCCCCTTCTTCATTTTGGCGGGCAACCTGATGAACCAAGGTGGCATCGCCAAGCGGCTGGTGAACTTTGTCATGGCCATTTTGGGCAAGCTGCCCGGCGCGCTGCTGGTGACAAACGTGGGCGCCAACGCCTTGTTCGGGGCCATCTCCGGCTCCGCTTCCGCCGCCGCGGCCGCTGTGGGCTCTATGGTCCAGGAGGGCGAGGAAGAGCAGGGCTATGACAAGGACCTGTGCGCCGCTACCAACGGTTCTTCCGCCCCCTCTGGCCTGCTGATCCCCCCCTCCAACGCCTTGATTACCTACTCCCTGGCGGCGGGGGGCACCTCTGTGGCGGCCCTGTTTATGGCAGGCTATGTGCCCGGCATCATCTGGGCCCTGTGCTGCATGGTGGTGGCGGTTATCCTGGCCAAGAAAAAGGGCTACAAAGGCACCCCCGGCAAGTTCAGCTGGGCCACCTTGGGCAAGGCCACCTTGCAGGCGCTGCCCTCCCTGTCTTTGATCGTGGTGGTCATTGGCGGTATTGTGGCCGGTGTGTTCAGCGCCACAGAGGGCTCCGCCATTGCCGTGGTCTACTCGCTGATTTTGGGCATCTGCTACCGCAACATCACCTGGAAGTCCTTCTGGAACATCGTGGTGGAGAGCGCCAAAATGAGCGGCATGGTGGTGTTCCTCATCGGCGTGTCCAACATCCTGGGCTGGGTTATGGCCTTCCTGCAAATTCCCCAGGCGGTTTCCACGGTGCTGTTGGGCATCACCGATAACCCCATCATCATCCTGCTCATCATGAACCTGATTCTGCTCATTGCCGGCACCTTTATGGACGTGACCCCGGCCATCCTGATTTTCACCCCTTTGTTCCTGCCCATCGTCCAGACCTTTGGCATGGACCCCATCCACTTCGGCCTGGTGCTGGTGTACAACCTGTGCATTGGCAACATCACCCCGCCGGTGGGCAACACCCTGTTTGTGGCCATCAAGGTGGGCCGCAGCACCCTTGCCAAGACTATGCCCTACATGCTCTGGTATTATGTGGCCATTTTGGTGGGCCTGCTCTTGGTGACGTACATCCCCGCGGTGAGCATGTTCTTGCCGCAGCTGGCCGGGCTGGCGTAAGCCTTAGCCTGAGAAAAAACAAAACACGCCCCACAGCTTCGGGGCGTGAGAGAGGGGCTGCCACGGGTGTGGCGGCCCTTTTCTTTTGCCTTGTTTCAGACAGGGAAAGGCTGCTTTTCCCGGCAAAAGGGCAGCAAAAAGCGGCGCCCGGGCAGCGCCGCTGGTTTTGTTGCGTTATTCTTCTGTTTTGGGAGTGGCCTTTTTGGCAGCGGCCACAATGGACTTCTTCTTCCACCGGCCCATGCGGTAGGCGATGGAGGTGATAACCGCGCCCATCACCCAGCTGATAAGCAGGGAGATGAACAGGGGGTCCGGGGTGCCGGAGCCCATGGCGCCGCCCTCGGGACGGGTGAGGAACTCCAGGCCGTAGGCGATGGGCACCCGGATGATAACTGTGGTGATGATGGAGATCCACATGGGGGTCATGGTATCGCCTGCGCCCCGCATCACGCCGGAGAGGATTTGGGTCACGCCCATGGCGATGTAGCCCACTGCCAGAATCCGCAGCATCCGCATGCCGGTGGAGATGACCTCCGGGGTGGAGGTGAACATCTGCATCAGGTACTGGCCGAACAGCAAGATGAGGGCCACCAGCACCACGGAGACGCTCAGGCCGATTTTCAAGCCGTCCTTTACGCCCTTCTCCACCCGGTCGATGCGGCCGGCGCCGATGTTCTGACCGGTGTAGGTGGTCATGGTGGTGCCAAAGGTGAAGTTGGGCATCATGGCGAAGCCGTCCACGCGCATCACAGCGGTGTTGGCCGCGATAACCACCGTGCCGAAGGAGTTTGTCAGGGACTGGAGGATAATCATGGCAAAGGAGAAGATGGCCTGGGTCAGGCCGCTGGGCAGCCCCAAGCGGATGAGCTGCTTTAAGTACTGGGCCTTGGGCCACAGGTAGGCCGGCTTCACCGAGAGCACGTCCCGCATAAAGAACATGCGGATAAGGCACAGGCTGCCGGAGACAATCTGAGAGATGATGGTGGCGATGGCCACGCCGGCCACGTCCCAGTGGAAGCCCGCTACAAACCACACGTCCAGCACAATGTTCAGCAGGCAGGCGATGATGAGAAAGACCACCGGGGTGACGGAATCCCCCAGGCCACGCAGCACGCCGGAGAGGATGTTGTAAAAGGCGCTGCCGATAATGCCCGCAAAGAGGATAACAAGATAGGTACAGGCCATATCATAAATCTCCGGCGGGGTGCTCAGGGCGCTCATCACCGGCGGGGTGATAAGGGGCCCCACAATCATGATGAAGATGGAGGAGACAACCGTGGCGGTCAAGGTTGTGCCCACGGTCTTTTCCAGGCGCTCCCGGTCCTTGGCGCCAAAGTATTGGGATACCATGACGCTGGCGCCCACGGAAATGCCCATAAACAGCACCAGCAGCAGGTTTATAATGGGACCGCTGGCGCCCACGGCGGCCAGGGCGTTGTCTCCCACATAGGCGCCCACCACGATGGAATCCACCGTGCTGTAAAGCTGCTGGGCCAGGTTGCCGATGAGCAGAGGGACCGAGAACCGGATAAGGTTACCGGAGGGGCTGCCCTGGGTCATATCTTGGCTGGCAAGCAGCGAGGTCAGTTTTCCAGACATACGTTTCTTACTCCCTTTCGTTGTATGGTCAAAATCTTCCAAATATCATTATATCACAGGCCATGGTAGATTTCTTTTGTAGAAAATGATAAATTTTTTTAAAAAAATTTAGAAGATATAGATAAACAGGGCGCGAAAATGGCATAGGTGTGTGCTTTGAAATAATGCATACGTTTGCGTTTTGCAGCCAACAGCCCCTGCCTCCACGGAAAGAGGAAGGCCTTTACACGTTCTTAACAGACTTCCTTTTTTCTTTACAAAAACTTAATTTTCTATTGACGTTGCACGCGTTAAATGTTAACCTTAAATATGGATAGGGCTAAACGGCCGGGAGGCCAACCCTTTTTACGGGCAGCGCCAGTTCCTGCCCGGAGAATAAGTGAGGATGGGATAAAACTTTATGGATGTGTCATTTTCATACTTTCTCGATGCCATGAGCGCCAGCCCCGTGCTGTTGATTACGGTGCTCTTGACATTGGGCGTCATCTTCGTCAACGGCTGGACAGACGCGCCCAACGCCATTGCCACCTGCATCACCACCCGGTGCATGAAGCCCCGGCCGGCCATTATGCTCAGCGCGGTGTTCAACTTCCTGGGCGTGCTGGTGATGACCCACTTCAACAGCTCGGTGGCCTCCACCATCAGCAACATGGTGGACTTTGGCGGCGACACCCGGGAGGCCCTTATCGCCCTGTGCGCGGCGCTGTTTTCCATTGTGGTCTACAGCGTGGCGGCTTCCATGTTCGGCATCCCCACCAGCGAGAGCCACAGCTTGATTGCCGGCCTTTCCGGCGCGGCCATCGCCATCCAGAACGGCGTGGGGGGCATCAACATGTCCGAGTGGGTCAAGGTCCTCTACGGCCTGGTGGCAAGCCTTGCCTTGGGCTTCTGCATTGGCTGGGTGGTCTGTAAGGGCTTGACCATTCTCTGCCGCAAGATGGACCGCCGGCGCACCACCCAGTTCTTTACCGGCGCGGAGATTTTCGGCGCCGCGGCCATGAGCTTTATGCACGGCGCCCAGGACGGCCAGAAGTTTATTGGCGTGCTGTTTTTGGGCGTGGCCTTTTCCAATGGCATGAGCAGCGTAAGCGGCGTGCTCATTCCCGTGTGGCTGATGGTGCTGTGCAGCGCTGTGATGGGCATTGGCACCAGCGTGGGCGGCGAGAAGATTATCAAGGCCGTGGGCATGGACATGGTGAAGCTGGAAAAATACCAGGGCTTTTCCGCGGACCTCTCCGCGGCGCTGTGCCTGCTGCTCTCCAGCCTGTTCGGCATCCCGGTTTCCACCACCCACACCAAGACCAGCGCCATCATGGGCGTGGGGGCTGTGAAGCGGCTTTCCGCCATCAACTTTGGCGTGGTGAAGGACATGGTGCTCACCTGGGTGTTCACCTTCCCCGGCTGCGGGTTGATCAGCTTTGTTATGGCAAAATTATTTATGCTGCTGTTCTGAGGGGTTCCCACAGTCCAGAGGCGATACCGGTAAAGGAGCAAGATTATGGCCAAGAAACAAGACAGTTTTTACTATGAGAACTTCAGCGAATGCGCGGCCTGCGCCTGCCAGGCTGCCCACTACCTGGAGGACGCCCTGAAGAACTTTAAGCCCGAGGGCCTTTCTTCCATGCTGGACGAGCTGCATCAGGTGGAGCATGCCGCCGACGAGAAAAAGCACGAGCTCTCCAACGTGCTGGCCCGGGCCTTCATCACCCCCATCGAGCGGGAGGACATCATCCTGCTCAGCCAGAGCATCGACGAGATTACCGACAAGATTGAGGACGTGATGCTGCGGCTGTACTGCAACAACGTGCAGACCATCCGCCCCGACGCCATTGAAATGGGCGCCGTGCTGATTCACTGCTGCGAGGAAGTGCGCAAGCTCATCGACGAGTTCGCCGATTTCCGCCGCTCCAAGAAGCTGCGGGAGTATATCATCCACATCAACACCATGGAGGAGCAGGCCGACAAGCTGTTTATCGACAGCATGCGCCGCCTGCACACCAGCACCAGCGACCCCATTGAAATCATCAGCTGGCGCGAGATTTACATCTACATGGAGAAGTGCGCCGATGCCTGCGAACACGTCGCCGACGCCGTGGAAAGCGTGATTATGAAGAATACCTGAGCCAGAGCGCTGCCGGGGGGCGGCGTTGCAGCGGGACGGTGTGTTTGTTTTTTAGAAGAAAGAGTCCCATTTGGGATGTATGTATCTACAGGAAAAGCCCAGCGGAAGCTGGGCTTTTTCTTATGGGTCTTATGGAGTGAACCACCGCTTACTCCAACACCTCTGCAGCCTGCTGCAGCTGCTGGATGATGGAAATGTGCTGGGGACATACGCTTTCGCACTGGCCGCACTGGATGCAGTCGCTGGCCTTGCCCTTGCCCCGGGTGGCGAAGCCGTAGTTGCCCTTGGCCCGCTCGGTGTTCCCGTAGATAAGGTGGGTGTTCATGGCGCTGAACACCCCCGGGATGGGGATGCCCTGGGGGCAGCCCTTCACGCAGTACTGGCAGCTGGTGCAGGGGATGCTGGGCAGGCTGACAAGGGCCTCCCGGGCCTGGGCCACCACGGCCTGCTCCTGGGCGGAGAGGGGGCTGAACTCCTTCATGGTGGCTAGGTTCTGCTCCATCTGCTCCAAGGTGGACATGCCGGAGAGCACGGTGATAATCCCCTCCAAAGAGGCGGCGAAGCGCAGCGCCCAGGAGGGCAGGTCCTTCTCCGGCGCGGCGGCTTTCAGCACCTGGGCCACCGTCTCGGGGGGATCGGCCAGCAGGCCGCCCTTGACAGGCTCCATGATGATAACCGGCTTGTTGTGCTTGCGGGCCACCTCGTAGCACCGGCAGGACTGAACGTTGTCGTCCTCCCAGTCCGCGTAGTTGATTTGCAGCTGGACGAACTCCATCTCCGGGTGCTTGGTGAGCAGCTCGTCCAGCACGTCGGCCTTGTCGTGAAAGGAGAAGCCCACGTGCTTGAGCAGGCCCTTCTCCTTCATCTCCAGGGCGTAGTCCCAAATGCCGAACTTGTCAAAGGCCTGGGTGCGGTCGTCGCCGCAGTTGTGCAGCAGGTAGAAGTCGAAATACCCGGCACCGGTGCGCCGCAGCGAGGTTTGCAGCATCTCCTTGGCCTCGCCGGCGGTTTGGGCCCCGGCCCAGGCGGGCAGCTTGGTGGCCAGCTGGAAGCTCTCCCGGGGGTACCGGTCCACCAAAGCGGTTTTCACAGCCTCCTCGGATTTGCCCCCCAGATAGCCGTAGGCCGTGTCAAAATAGGTGAAGCCGGCCTCCAGGAACTTGTCCACCATCTGCTTGGTCTGTTCCAGGTCCACTTCCTCGCCCAGCATGGGCAGACGCATCAGCCCAAAGCCCAGCTTGGGGATGTCTTTGCCTAAATATTCCATAGTCCATACCTCCCGTCGGCCCGCTGCGGGGCCCTTTTCTTTTAGAATACCACATTTTCCCAGAAAAGAGAAGTGTTTACCCCCCTGGCTTCTGCTGGAATTTCCCCTGGAGCATCCGGTGGATGTCCCGGCTGGCCTGGGCCACCACCTCCGCCACCTGCTCCCCGCCGTAGCGCAGGTTTTCCTCGTAGGCGTAGTAGCCCCCGTAAATGGCGTAGCTCAGGGCGATGTTGACCACCGGGTCCTCCCGGCAGGCGGGGTAGCGGGCAAAGGCCAGCTCCTTTACGGCGCGCTCGATTTTGGCCACCAGGTTGCCGCTGCGGCTGCCGGAGAACAAAAGGTGAATCAAGGCCCCTTGGGAGCGGTAGGCCGCGAACAGCTCCCGGGTGAACAGCTCCGGCTGCTCAAAGAGGTATTCCGGGTGGGTCAGCTCCTGGAGCACCGACTCCACCACCTGGGTCTCCAAGGCGTCGGAGAGGGCGTACACATCGGCGTAGTGGTCGTAAAAGGTGGATTTGTGAATCTCCGCCCGCTGGCACAGCTCCTTCACGGTGATTTTCTCCAGGGGCTTTTTCTCCCGCAGCTCTAAAAAAGCGGCGCGGATGGCCCGCTGTGTTTTGGTGACGCGCAAATCCATACCAGCCTCCTTTCCCGACCTTTCCTGGGAAAGGTCGCCTATCCTACCGTTTGCGGATTTTGCCGGTGGCGTCTGGGGCCGCCGGGCACTATAATCGATTATAGCAGGAAAACCGACGGGTGTCCAGAAACTATTTGTAAGAAAGGAGGCGGCGCCATGGATTTGCAGCGCTTTTACGCGGGCGCCTGCTTTGACGCCTACCGCTACCTGGGCGGCCACATGGAGGCAGAGGGCGGGGTGTTCCGCACCTTTGCCCCCAGCGCGGCCGGGGTGTCTTTGCTGGCGGAGTGGGAGGACTGGCAGGAGCGCCCCATGGAGCGGGTGCTGGACGGGAATTTCTGGGAGGCGCGCAGCCCAGGGGCGGTGCCGGGCCAGCGGTATAAGTACCGCATCTGGAAAAGGGACGGCAGCTTTTTGGACCACTGCGACCCCTACGGCTTCTGGATGGAGAAGCGGCCCCACACGGCCTCTGTCCTCTGCGGGCCGGAGCAGGACTACCTCTTCTCCGACCAGGCCTGGATGGCCGCCCGCACCACCTGCCAGGACAGGCCCTTGCACATCTACGAGGTCCACGCCGGCTCTTGGAAAAAGCCGGGGCCCGGGCCCGCGGATTGGTACGATTGGGACCAGCTGGGGGAGCTGCTGCTGCCCTACGTCCAGGAGCTGGGCTGCAATTACATCGAGTTCCTCCCCTTAAGCGAGCACCCCAGCGACGCGTCCTGGGGCTATCAGAACACGGGGTTTTTCAGCCCCACCTCCCGCTACGGCAGCCCCCGGCAGCTGAAGGCCTTTGTGGACCGCTGCCACCAGGAGGGCGTGGGGGTGCTGCTGGATTTTGTGCCTGTCCACTTTGCCGTGGACGACTACGCCCTGTGGCAGTACGACGGCACGGCCCTGTACGAGTACCCCCACAGCGATGTGGGCGTCAGCGAGTGGGGCAGCTGCAACTTCATGCACTCCCGGGGGGAGGTGCGCAGCTTCCTGCAATCCGCCGCCCAGTACTGGCTGGAGGAATTCCACTTCGACGGCCTGCGCATGGATGCCGTCAGCCGGCTGATTTACTGGCAGGGCGACCCGGCCCGGGGGGAAAACCAAAACGGCCTGGCCTTTCTCCGGGGGATGAACCTGGGTTTAAAAGCGCTGCATCCCACGGCGATTCTGGCGGCGGAGGACTCCACCGCCTGGCCGGGGGTGACGGCGCCTGCCCAAGAGGGCGGCCTGGGCTTTGACTACAAGTGGGACATTGGCTGGATGCACGACACCTTGACCTACTTCCAGTCCCCGCCCCACCAGCGGCCGGGGAAGTACCACCAGCTCACCTTCTCCATGGACTACTTCTACAACGAGCGCTACCTGCTGCCCCTCTCCCACGACGAGGGCGTCCACGGCAAGGCCACCATTGCCCAGAAGATGTACGGCGGCTACGAGGGGAAGTTCCCCCAGGCCCGGGCGCTGTACCTGTACATGATGGCCCACCCTGGGAAGAAGCTGAACTTCATGGGCTTTGAGCTGGCCCAGCTGCGGGAGTGGGACGAGCGCCGCCAGCAGGACTGGGAGCTGTTGCGGTACCCCATCCACGATGGGTTTGCCCATTTCATCCAGACTTTGAATCACCTGTACTTGGAGAGCCCCGCCCTGTGGCAGCAGGACTACAGCCGGGAGGGCTTCCGCTGGCTGGCCTGCGAGCCGGGCCCCGCCTGCCTGTACGCCTGGGAGCGCCGGGGCGGTGGCCAGCGGCTGGTGTGCCTGGTCTGCCTGGGGGATGCCCCGGCGGCGGGGACGCTGCAAATCCCCGGGGCTAAGGGGCTTACCTGCCTGCTCTCCACCGAGGAGGCGCGCTTTGGTGGGAAAGAGCCCGCCCTGCCACAGGAGCAGCTGCCCCAGGCAGGGGCGTTCCCAGTGGCCTTGGCGCCCAACTCCGGCCAGCTGTGGCTGGTGGAGGAGGGGTCTTGTTCACAATGAGAAAAGGGGCTGCCGCGGTTGTGGCGGCCCCTTTTCGCTTTTTGTGGATGCAACCGGCCGCACGGGCCTTTTAGTCGCTGCTTTTTTACGGTTCCAGGAGCTTCTTCTGGCGGACCGGCCTCAGCCGACTTCCCCCTCCCAGGCGCGCCAGAAGTCTCCCACCGTGGGGAAGCGCCGGCTGGGGTTGGGCTCCATGGCTTTGCAGAGGGCTTCATAGCGTCCCTGGGACAGCTGCCAGGTCTCCCGGCGGCAGGGGAGGACGCGCTCCTCCCGGTAGGCGCGCTGAAGCTCCTGCTGGCTGGCGCGGCCGAAAAAGCTGGACAGCAGCGCCCCCACCGTGAACACCGCTGTGGCCGGGGTGATATCCGCCCCCAGCTGGTACTCCTCGGGGGCTTTCATGCGCTTGGTGCCGGGGTAGTCCGCGCCCAGGGTGTTGCGCAGCGGCCGCTGGCGGAACAGGTCAATGTCGCAGATGGTCAGGCGGCGCGCTGCAAAATCGTAGAGCAGGCTGCCGTCGTAGAAATCCACCGGGGCATAGCCTTGCTCCTCCACGTGGCGCAAAAAGGCGAACACCTCCCGGAAAGCCGCCAGCTTTTCCGCTGGGGGCAGCCGGCGGAAGCGCTCCCCAGGGGAGAGCTCCCCGGTGGCTGCGTAGCGCTCAAAGTTCCAGTGGTCAAACAGGCAGTCCCCCTCTGCCCACTGGAAGACCGCCACGTACAGCTCCCCCTGGGGGAAGTGCTCCACCAGGCGGATGAGGCTTGGGTGGGCCAGCCGCTGGTACAGGGGAAGGGCGGTTCGCAGGTTCTCCACCGCCTGGGCGGGGGAGAGGCAGCTGTAGGCGGTGGGGGCCCCAGCCACCTTGAGGAAAAACCGCCGCTCCCCTTGGCCCACCCCAAAGCTGATGTTGCCGGAATCGTTCTGGGCGAACACCTGGAATACGCTGCCGTAGGCCTGGAGAAAGGAAAAGTCGCACAGCTCTTTCATGGGGAAAGGGATGCCGTTGATGGTTTGCTCTGTCATACGTACCTCCTAAAAGACGGGGAGGGCCGTTGCACCGCGGTCCCCCGCTGGGTGGTTGGGCGTGCTGGGTCCTGCATACAGCCTCCGCTCCATTCCAGTACATGCTGCTTGTAGTATAGGGGAAGCCGGCGGCCCTTGTCAAGGAAGGGGCGGGCGTGAAAAAAGCGCCCCGCTTGCCGGAGCGCTTTCCCTGTGTTAGAGCAAGAACCGGGCTGGGTTCACCCGGGTGCCGTTTTCGTAGACCTCAAAGTGGAGGTGGGCCCCAAAGGAGTTGCCGGTGTTGCCCTCGTAGCCGATGATGGTCCCCGCTGTGACGTACTGCCCGGTGGACACCGCCACAGAGCTCATGTGGGCGTAGCGGGTGGAGTAGGTGCCGTTGTGGTAGATGAGCACGTAATACCCCCAGGAGTAGCCCCAGCTGTCGGTGGCGTTGGCCTCGATGACCTGGCCGTCCGCGGCGGCCACAATGGGCGTGCCCCAGGGCCCGGCGATGTCCATGCCCTTGTGGCCCCGGGCGCCGCCGAAGTGGTCGGAGATGTACGTCACCCCCGGCAGTGGCCAGATGGGGTCAAAGCCGGAGCTGCCCCCGCCGCTGGGAGTGGGAGGAGACACAGCGCCGCTTCCGCCATCGCCGTTCCCGCTGCCGTTCTCTCCGCCGCTGTTCTCCCCGCTGGAGGGCGTCTCCACTGCGGCGGGAGGCGCGGCGGCCTGGGCCTGCTTCTTGGCCTCCTCCTCCGCACGCTTCTGGGCGGCGATGGCCTCCTGCACCAGGCGCTCGCTTTCGGCCAGCTCCTCCTCGTTGACTTGCAGCTGGTTCTCGGTGGCGTACACCTGCCCCTGGATGTCCCCCAGGGCGGCCTGGTTTTCCTCGTAGAGGGCGGCCAGCTCTTTCTCCTTGCCCTCCAAGGTGACCTGGAGGCTGGCCACCTCCTGCTTTTGGGCCTCCAGCTGCTCCCGGTCCGCCTGTGTCTTGGCCATGTAGTCCTCCAGCTTGCCGATGATTTCCTGGTCCCGCAGGGCCATGGTGTCGATGAGCTCCATGCGGGTGGTGAAGTCCGACAGGCTCTTGGAATCCAGCAGGATTTCCAAGGTGCTCACATTGCCCGCGGTGTACAGGGCCACCAGCCGCTGCTTAAACAGGTCGATGGTGTCCTGCACCTCTGCCTGGGAGGCCTCCAGCTTTAAGGTGAGCTGGCCGATGCTCTCGTTTAAATCCTGGATGTTCTCCCGGGTGGTGAGGATTTGCTCCTGCACCAGGGAAATCTGCTCCTGCAGCGTCTCCAGGTAGGCCTGCTTTTGGGCCTGGTCCTCCCGCAGGCTGTCCAGCTGGGTTTGCAGCTGCTGGTTTTCCGCCTGGAGCTGCTCCTGCTGGGCCTGGATTTCCTCCAGGCTTTGGGCGGACACGGTCAAGGGCGCCAGGGCTGCCAGCCACAGGGCGAACAGGCAGCAGCCCACCCGCTTGCAGATACGTCTCATAGGGAATCGCCTCGCTTTCCAGTGGCCTGCCGCCTGCATGGGCGCAGCAAGCCTGTACGCCCATTAGACGTCCCAGACGCGGGGGAGGTCAGGCCTGTCGCGAAAAATCTGGGAAAAATTTTTTCCCGGGGGAGAAAGCCTGCCCCAGCCCGGCAGCCCTTGACTTTTCCCGGCGCCTATGCTAAAATATCTTTATATGTAAGAGCAAAGGCCTTGAAGGAGACAGGCGGCGGCGTTGGGGCGCTTCAGAGAGCCGGTGGGTGGTGCGAACCGGCGCGCGAAACGCGGTGCCGCATCCCTCCCGAGCCGCGGGCCCAACAGGGTTTTCCAGCAAAACCCCCAGTAAGCGCCGCCGGCACCCCGCCGTTACCGGGGCGCGTATTGTTGGATATGCCGGAATGGGTGGTATAAGCGAAGCCAAGCCTTCGTCCCGTTTGCGCGGGACGGGGCTTTTTTATTTTTTCAGTCAATTCCGGTGAGCACAGACCAGAGAAAGGATGGCTGCCATGAGCATGTACAAGGAAGTCTCCCCCAACCTGAATTTTGTGGAGCGGGAGCAGGAAACGGAAAAATTCTGGGAAGAAAACCACATCTTCGAAAAGAGCATGGAGGAGCGCCAGGGCGACAACGCCTATGTCTTCTACGACGGCCCCCCCACCGCCAACGGCAAGCCCCACATCGGCCACTTGCAGACCCGGGCCTTTAAGGACTTGTTCCCCCGGTTCCACACCATGAAGGGGGAGATGGTCCCCCGCAAGGCCGGCTGGGATACCCACGGCCTGCCCGTGGAGCTGGAAGTGGAAAAGCTGCTGCACATCAACGGCAAGGAGCAAATCGAGGCCTATGGCATTGCCCCCTTCATCGAGAAGTGCAAGGAGAGCGTGTGGAAGTACAAGGGCCTGTGGGAGGATTTCTCCAAGGACGTGGGCTTCTGGGCCGACATGGAGCACCCCTACGTCACCTATGACAACAACTTCATCGAGAGCGAGTGGTGGGCCCTCAAGCAGATTTGGGATAAGGGCCTTTTGTACAAGGGCTTTAAGATCGTCCCCTATTGCCCCCGCTGCGGCACGCCCCTGTCCTCCCACGAGGTGGCCCAGGGCTACAAGGACGTGAAGGAGCGCTCCGCCATCGCCAAGTTCCGGGTCAAGGGCGAGGAGGCCTTCATCCTGGCCTGGACCACCACCCCCTGGACGCTGCCCTCCAACGTGGCGCTGTGCGTCAACGCCGCCGAGGACTATGTAAAGGTGGAGAGCAAGGGGGAGACCTACTACCTGGCCGCCGCCCTGTGCGACACCGTCCTGGGCGAGGGGGAGTACACCGTCCTGGAGACTTACAAGGGCGCCGATTTGGAGGGCAAGGAGTACGAGCCCCTGTTCGACTTTGTCAGCCCCAAGGAGAAGTGCTGGTACGTGGTGTGCGACGATTACGTCACCCTCACCGACGGCACCGGCGTGGTGCACATCGCCCCGGCCTTTGGTGAGGACGACGCCAAGGTGGGCCGCAAGTACGGCCTGCCCCTGGTGCAGCTGGTGGACGGCAAGGGCCAGATGACCAGTGAAACCAAGTGGCCCGGTGTGTTCTGCAAGGACGCCGACAAGGAGATCCTGCAGGATTTGGACCAGCGGGGCCTGCTGTTCAGCGCGCCTAAGTTCGAGCACAGCTATCCCTTCTGCTGGCGCTGCGACACCCCCCTTATCTACTACGCCCGGGAGTCCTGGTACATCAAGATGACCGACGTGAAGGAGCAGCTGATTGCCAACAACAACACCGTCAAGTGGTACCCCGAAAGCATCGGCAAGGGCCGCTTTGGCGACTGGCTGGAGAACGTCCAGGACTGGGCCGTCAGCCGCAACCGCTATTGGGGTACCCCGCTGAACATCTGGGAGTGTGAGTGCGGCCACCGCCACGCCATCGGCAGCATCGCGGAGCTGAAGGAGATGTCTAAGAATTGCCCCGACGACATCGAGCTGCACCGGCCCTATGTGGACCAGGTGACCATCACCTGCCCCCACTGCGGCAAGGAGATGCACCGTGTGCCCGAGGTCATCGACTGCTGGTTCGACTCCGGCTCCATGCCCTTTGCCCAGCACCACTATCCCTTTGAGAACAAGGAGCTTTTCGAGAGCCAGTTCCCCGCGGACTTCATCTCCGAGGCCGTGGACCAGACCCGCGGCTGGTTCTACAGCCTGCTGGCCATTTCCACCCTGCTCTTTGACAAGGCGCCCTTTAAGAATGTGCTGGTCCAGGGCCTGGTGCAGGACGAGAACGGCCAGAAGATGTCCAAGTCCAAGGGCAACGCCGTGGACCCCATGGAGGCCCTGCAAAAGTTCGGCGCGGACCCCCTGCGCTGGTACTTCTACACCAACTCCGCCCCCTGGCTGCCCAGCCGCTTCCACGAGAAGGCCGTTGTCGAGGGGCAGAAGAAGTTCTTCTCCACCCTGTGGAACACTTACGCCTTCTTTGTGATGTACGCCAACATTGTAAACTTTGACCCCACCCAGCACAGGCTGGAGGACTGCAAGCTCACCGTGATGGACAAGTGGTTGCTCTCCCGGCTGAACACCACCGTGAAGGCCGTGGACGACAACCTCTCCGCCTACAAGGTGCCCGAGGCCGCCCGGGCTCTCCAGGATTTTGTGGACGAGATGAGCAACTGGTACGTGCGCCGCAGCCGTCCCCGGTTCTGGGCCCAGGCGGAGAGCGACGACCGCACCGCCGCCTTTATGACCCTGTACACGGCGCTGGTGTCCACCGCCAAGGTGGCCGCCCCCATGGCCCCCTTTATGAGTGAGGAAATCTACCGCAACCTGGTGTGCTCCGTGGACAAGTCCGCCCCGGAGAGCGTCCACCTGTGCCTGTACCCCGCCTATGAGGAAAGCCGCGTGGACAAGCAGCTGGAGGCCGAGATGGACGAGGTGCTCCAGGTGGTCACCTTGGGCCGCGCCGCCCGGAACCTCTCCAACCTGAAGAACCGCCAGCCCCTCCAGGCGTTGTACACCGACGCCAACTCCGGCCTGGGGCAGCTGTACACGGACATCATCAAGCAGGAGCTCAACGTGAAGGACGTGCAGTTCCTCACGGACATGTCCCAGTTTACGGCCTACACCTTCAAGCCCCAGCTGAAGCTGCTGGGCAAGAAGCTGGGCAAGCGCCTGAACGACGCCCGCCAGGCTTTGCAGGAGCTGGACGGCTCCGCGGCCAAGAAGGAGCTGGACGCCACCGGCGTGCTGAAGCTCTCCTTGCCCGATGGGGACATCGAGCTCACCGCCGAGGAGCTGCTTATTGAGACGGCCCAGAAGGAGGGCTACACCTCTGTGTCCGACAGGGGCGTCACCGTGGTGCTGGACACCGCCCTCACCGAGGAGCTTATCCGCGAGGGCTTTGTGCGGGAAATCATCAGCAAGCTGCAGACCATGCGGAAGGAGGCGGGCTTCAACGTCACCGACCACATCCAGGTCTACTGCCAGGGCAGCGGGAAGGTCCAGCAGGTGCTGGAGGAGAACCAGGAGGCCATCCTCCACGACGTGCTGGGCGACGCCTGCCACTTCGACGCCCTGGAGGGCTACACCGCCCAGCAGGATGTCAACGGCGAAACCGTCACCTTCGGCGTGAAGCGCGTCTAAGCGCAAGGCCGATGCCATAGAAAGAATGGGCTGTCCCAAAGGGCAGCTCTTTCTTTTTGCCCATTTTTCTGGAAAGAAGCAAAGCACTTTTGCGCTGTGGAACGGCGGCTTTAGCTGCCTTCACGTTGTGTCCACGCCTGTTGACGGTGCCTACTGGCTTTGTCTCGGTTTTGGCTGACGTTGGCTGGATGCATATAAAAGAAGCACAGGCCAGCGCGACGCGGGCCCGGCCCGTTTTGCGCCGGCGGGTGGGAAATGTGTGGAAAGTGCTTGAAAATCTCCTGGGGCTCGCTTATAATACGGGTGGATTTTCCAGGCCGCGGGGCCGGGAGCAAAGGGAGAGTTGATTTGTATGTATCACGGAATGACCAACCACATGGGGAACCTCACCCTGCTTTCGGGGAGCGCTTCCCGTTCCATCAGCCCGGAGAACTTTACGGGCGCCAAGGGCGCCGGGGCCCAGTGCGAGCTGGAGGACGGCTCGGCCAAGTGGGCGGCCCGGGACTTGGGCAAGGGCTGGAAGGTGAACCCCTACATCCGCGTGGCGCCGGGGGAGACCTTTGAAATTGCCAACATCCAGGGGCCCGGCGCCATTCAGCACATCTGGATGACCCCCACGGGGAAGTGGCGCGACACCATCCTGCGCATGTACTGGGACGGCCAGGCCGCGCCCTCGGTGGAGTGCCCGGTGGGGGATTTCTTCTGCTGCGGCTGGCAGGAGTACCACCAGGTTTCCACCTTGGCAGTGTGCGTCAACCCGGGCAGCGCTTTCAACTGCTACTGGACCATGCCCTTCCGCCAGCAGTGCCGCATCACCTTGGAGAACCGCGGGGAAGAGGAGGCCGTCTACTACTACCAAATCGACTACACCTTGGGGGAGGTGCCCCAGGACGCCGCCTATTTCCACGCCCAGTTCCGCCGGGTGAACCCCCTGCCCTATAAAGAGGTGTACACCATCCTGGACGGGGTGCAGGGCCAGGGCCACTACGTGGGCACGTACATGGCCTGGGGCGTGCACAACAACGGCTGGTGGGGGGAAGGGGAGATAAAATTCTACCTGGACGGCGACCAGGAGGCCCCCACCATCTGCGGCACCGGCACCGAGGATTACTTCTGCGGCTCCTACAATTTTGAGGACCCCCGCACCCACAGCCGCTATGTGGAGTTCTCCACCCCCTACGGCGGCTTCTACCCCGTCACCCAGGACGGCCTGTACCAAAGCCAAAAGCGCTTTGGGGCCTATCGGTTCCACATCGCCGACCCCATCCGCTTTGCGGAAAACCTGCGGGTGACCATCCAGGCTCTGGGCTGGCGGGATGGCGGCCGGTACCTGCCCCTGCAGGACGACATCGCCTCGGTGGCCTTCTGGTACCAGACGCTGCCCACCGCGCCCTTCCCCGCCCTGCCGGACCGGGAGTTTTTGGAGATTATCTAAGCCCACAGGAAAAGGGCCGCCCCCTATGGGACGGCCCTTTTGGCTTGCTGTTTTAGTTGGCGCTGGGGAAGGTGTACTTCTGCCCTGTGCGGTAGGACTCATAGGCGCCCACCATAAACTGGGTGAGGGCCACCGCCTCGTCGATGCCGTTGGGGGCCTGGCCCTGGCCGCAGCAGGCGGCAATCCAGGCGTCGATGGGCATGGTGTCCGGCTGGGGCAGGTCGTTCATCTCCACGGTTTTGCCGCCGGTTTCGGGGCAGCTGTACTCCAGCCTGTCGCCGTGGTCCCCAAAGACGTGCAGAGAGCCCTGGGTGCCGCTGAGCTCCAGGAAATACCCGTTGCCGCTGGTGACAAACCCCGTCTCGGAAACGCCAATGGCCCCGCCCTCAAACTCCAGCACAGACACGGCGTTGTCCTCCACGCCCCGGTGGGTCACCTGGGTAAACTGGGACACCACGCTTTTGGGCTCCCCCAAAAACCAGTGGAGGGTGTACATGGGATGGGCGCCCAAGTCCATCATGGCGCCGCCGCCGGTCTGCACCTCGTCGTAAAAGTGGGGAGGCAGCCAGCCCAAAGAGCCGTCGGCCTGGGGCGCCACGCTGCCGTTGTGGTAGTTGTGCACCCGGGCGTAGGTAATCTGGCCCAGCTTGCCGCTTTCCACCAAAGCCTTGGCGGCTTTCAGGGCGGGGCGGCACTTGTGGGGGTAGGAGATGGTAAAGGTGACGCCGCTCTCCCGGATGGCCTGGGCAATCTCCTGGGCGTCCTCGTTGGTGAGGGCCAGCACCTTCTCGGTGAAGATGTGCTTGCCGGCCTTGGCGGCGGCCAGCAGCACCTCTTTGTGCTGGTTGGTGGCGGTGGTCACCTGGATGCCCTGGATGGAGCTGTCCGCCCAGATGGCCTCCAAGTCCGGCTGGAAGGGTACGCCCAGCGTTTGGGCCATGGCCTGGCCCCGGGCCTGGTCGTCGTCCCACAGGCAGGCCAGCTGGGCCTGGGGGTTTTTCAAGATGGCCTGGGCGTACTCCTGGGTGTGGACGTGCCACGCCCCAATCACTGCGATTTTCATACAACATTCCTCCCAAAGAGAAAAGATTTTCCGCCTATACCATAGCACCGCCCAGGGCAAAAAGCAAGTGACAAATTTTCACCCCCAAGGGCAATTCTCAGGGGCCCGCAAAAAAAGAGGCCGCCCGCCGGGGCAGCCTCCTGGGTGTTACAGGTATTTTTCAATGACGGCGTCCATGCCGGCGCGCTTTTCCTCCATCTCCTGCACCAGCTTGAACTGGTTCCGGGCGCGCACCAGGTTGTGCTCGGGGTAGGCGGTGCGGAAGTACACGTCCCCGTTGAGGTAGTCGGCCAAGAAGCGCAGGCCCACTTCCAAGGTCATCAGCCGGGCGCCGTCGGGCAGGGTCTTCAACTCCAGGGGCGTCAGGGCGCTGCCCGCGGCGGAGAGGAACCCATCGGCGTAGGCCTCGAACAGCCCCAGGTCAAAGTGGACCTTGGAGAGGTCGGCCTCGTCCTCGGCGGCGGTGGTGGCCCCGGCCCGGATGGAATCCCCAAAGTCAAAGGCGCACAGGCCGGGCATCACGGTGTCCAGGTCGATGACGCAGATGGCCTTGCCCGTGGCGTCGTCGATGAGGATGTTGCTCATCTTGGTGTCGTTGTGGGTCACCCGCAGGGGGAGCTTGCCCTCCCGCAGCAAATCCATCAGCAGGGCGCAGTCCTCTTTGCGCTGGGCGGCGAATTCCATCTCCGCCCCCACCTGAGAAAGCCGGCCCGCCTTGTCGTTCTGGGCGGCCTCCAGCAGCTGGCGGTAGCGCTCAGGGGTGTTGTGGAAGTCCTTGATAGTCTCGTGGAGGGTGGAGGCGGGGTAGCTGGACAGCAGGCTTTGGAACTCCCCAAAGGCCCGGCCGGCCTCCCGCAGCATGGCGGGGCTCTCCACCGTCTCGTGGGAGGTGGCCTTGTCCACAAAGGTCATGCAGCGCCAGGGGCCGCCCTCCTCATCCACAAAGAGGGTGCCGCCCTGGGTGGTGCGGCGGATGTTCAAAGTCTCCCGCAGGGGGTCGCCGCCCCGGGCGAGGATTTTCTCCCGCAAAAACTCCGTCACGCCGGTGATGTTCTCCATGATGTCCTGGGGGGAGGGGAACACGTAGCGGTTGATGCGCTGGATGACGTACTTGCCGCCGTTCTCCACCAAAAAGGTGTCGTTGATGTGGCCGCCGTGCAGGCGGGTGGAGGCGCAATCCCGGGGCAGGCCGAAGGCCTCTAAAATCTCCGGGGTGATTTGGATGGGATGCTCCATAAGTTTACGTTCCTTTCGTGTTTGGTTTGGGGTGAAACACGCGGGGCAGCCCCGCAGGAATGGGAATGTTTAAAAGCGCAGGGACATGCGCAGAATCACTTCCCCCGGCGCGCCGGACAGGGAGAGGTTGCCGCTGTAGCGCTCTACAATGTCCCGGGCGTTTTCCAGGCCGTGGAAGTCGTCTTCGCCGGTGTTTTCGTCGAACAGCCACCCCAGCACCTGGGAGAGCGTTTTGCCCTTTAGGGAGAAGGGCTCTTTTTGGGGCAGCTGGCCGGAGTAGACCGCCTCCATCGTCAGGGAGTTCTCCCCGGGCTGGGCGGTAAAGCGCACCCGGCGCTCCCCTTCATAGGCGGCGGCCTCCCCGCAGGCCCGGGTGAGCATCTCGCTGATGAGCACGCACAGCTCCACGGTGGTCAGGGGCGTTTCCCCGGTGAAGGCGTTGCTCTCAAAGGAGACGCTGTTCTGGGCGGCAAAGGCTGCCTTGGCGGCGATGACGCCGTTGACATAGGGGTTTTGGCTGTACAGCCCCGCCAAAGGCGACTTGGCGTTGTTCTGCTTGTAGATGGCCGCGTAGCGGGGCACCAGCGCCTGGTTGCCGTCCTGCACCATCACGCTGACGGTGTCCAGGGCGTACTCCCCGGCCTTTTGGGCGGCTTTGGCGGCTTGCACGGCGGCCAGGGTGTCGGTGTAGTCGCCGGCTTTCAGCGTCAGCATCTGGGCCCGCAGGCTGTCCTCCGTGGCGCCCTGGCGGAAGCGCCCCGCCTGGTACACCGAGCGGAAGACGAAAATCACCGCCGCAAAAAGCAGGGTGGCCACCAGCAGCCGCTGGGCGGGGATGTGCAGGCGGAAGAGAAAGTCCACCTTGCCGTTGCCCACCGCGCAGAGGGCCAAAGTGACAAGGCACATGCCCCACAAAAAGGCGGAGGGCCCCCTGTCGCTAAAGTGGTGGAAGGGCCGGTAGAAGCACAGCCCCACCAAGGCCGCCAGGGCCAGCTGGGCCGCCAACGAGAACACCGCCGCGAAGGCCCCCGCCACCGGGAAGGGCATGGCACCCAGCACAGGCGGCAGGAAGGCCTCCAGGTAGAAGTGGCAGGCCAAGGTCAGCAGCACCAGGTAGAACTTTTGCAGGGGGTTGTTCCGGGAGAGGAACAGAGAGGCCCCAAAGAGCACCAGGGCCCCGGCGGTCACCGCCCAAGAGGGCCCTGCCAGCCGGGCGGCAATCCACCCCGCCCCCAAGGAGAGCAGGTAGGCAGCCCCATAGCAGGCCACAGTGGCCCACAGGCGGAAGCGGTCCTCCAACAGGGTGAGAAACAGCCCCGCCGCGCACAGCAATGCAATGGCTAAATCGGTCACGATGAGCATCCCCTTTTTCACAGGACAAGCCCTCCCCGCCCCGAAAACCAGGACAGGGAAAGCTGTTTGCGAATAGTATAGCACACTCTTGGCCGGGAAACAATTTCTTTTTTCCGCATCTTCTTACAGGATTCCCCCCAGGGCGCTTTACAGGGGGTAAAATCCATTGACAGCCGCCCCCCGGTATTGTAAGATACTATATATAGGAAAACTTGCAAGGCCTGGAAAAGGGGAGAGGAACATGAAAAAGCGGTGGGTGTTCACCGGTGTGGCGGGGCTGTTGGGGGCCCTGTTCCTGGGCTGCGTGCTGTGGGTGGGGGGCGCCTCCGGCTGGTTTGGGCTGGGCGCCCTGGCCGCCGGGGAAGAGCCCGCCTGGGAGCACGCCTATCCCACCACCTGGGACCCAGCCGGCCGCCCGGTGGAGGACCTGCTGATTCAGTGGGGCAGCGGCCCCGTGGAGGTCCGCGTGGGGGAGGGCCCTGTGGTCACGGTGACAGAGTACGCCAGCCGCCCCCTGGAAGAGGGGGAGATGCTCTCCCTGTCCTTTTCCGGCGGCGCCTTGGAGATTGCCTGGGACGGCGGCCTGCTGCCCCTGGGCGGGCTGCAAAACTGGCAGAAGCGCCTGGTGGTGGAAATCCCCCAGGACATCGCTTCCCAGCTGGACGAGTTCTCCTGCGGGAACACCCAGGGGGATATAAAGGTAAACGGCTTTACAGCGGAAACCGCCCGTGTTTCCTCCCTTTCCGGGGATGTGGACTTGGCGGGATTCAACGGTGTAAAGGTAAATGCCTCTACAGTGTCGGGGGCAATCCACTGGCAGGGCGGCAGCGCCCAAGAGGTGGACGTGGAGACAAATTCCGGGCCGGTGAGCCTTTCGGATGTCACTGCCCAGGACTGCCGCTTAAAGACCGTCACCGGCCGGGTGGATTTCGCGGGCTCCAGCGCCCTGGCCTTTGCGGTGGAAACGGTATCGGGAGATGTCTCCACCCGGCTGGGCGCGTGTCCCCAAGAGGCGGATTTGCGCTCGGCCGCGGGGGACATCACCGTCAACCTGGAGGAGAACAGCGGCTTTGCGGCGGAGTACTCCAGCGTTTCCGGGCGCTTTTCCTCGGACTTTACCGGCGCCGGGGAGAAGGGGCGGCTGCTCTATGGCAGCGGCGGGCCCAAGCTCACCTTGGCCACCACCTGGGGGGATATGGAGATTCAAAGGGTGACAGGCGTTTACGCCGAAATGGTGGGCGGCTGATGAAAACATAAGCCAACCGGCAGGGGAAAGGAAGTGCCAAAAAACGTGAGGGCTTTTTTCAAGGGGCTTCTAAAAAAGGCGGGGGATAACTTTGCCGACCTGCTGGATCTTTTAGGGACGGTTTTGGATGTGATTTTGAATCGGTAAGAGATTAGGAAAGGGGGCGCTGTATGTACGGCGCAATTTTAGGGGACATTGCCGGCTCCCGGTTCGAGTTCAGCCGGCCGCAGAACTTCGATTGGAAAACCACCGACTTTTTCGGCGGCATGAGCACCTACACCGACGACACGGTGCTCACCGTGGCCACCAAGTACGCGGTGCTCACCGGCACGCCCTATGCCAAGGCTTACTCCCTGTTTGGGAAGCGCTATTCCCGGGTGGGCTATGGCACCATGTTTAAAAACTGGCTCAATTCCTCCTCCCAAAAGGGGTATAATAGTTTTGGCAACGGCGCCGCCATGCGGGTCAGCTATATTGGCTGGCACTACCCCACCTTGGAGGAGGTGGGCGACCAGGCGGTGTTCAGCGCCTTGGTCACCCACAACCACCCCGAGGGGGTAAAGGCCGCCCAGGCCACGGCGGAGGCGGTGTTCCTGGCGCGCACAGGCTCCACCAAGAAGGAGATTGTCCGTCACCTGCACAAAAAGTTCGGCTATGTGATAACCACCCCCTTGTTCCTCTACCGGCCCTTCGGGAAGTTTGACGACACGGCCATGGGCTCCATGCCCTTGGCCATCCGGTGCTTTGTGGAATCCGAGGACTGGCAGAGCTGCATCCGCAACGTGTTCAGCGTCAAGTGCGACACGGACACCGTGGCCTGCATCGCCGGGGGCATTGCCGACGCTTACTACGGCGGCACGGGCCTGGAGGAGGACACTTTGCTCAAGCGGTTCCTCATCAAGCCCAACGAGCGGGGGGAGTTTGACACTTTCCTGTACGAGTGGGCCACCAAGACGCCGGAGCAGGTCCGCCAAGAGCGGGAGGAAAAGGCGAAAAGGGAGAAAGAAGAAAAGGAGAAAGGCGGCGTTTTATGACAGTGATTTCTTACCAGTCCAAGCTGGTGCTGCGCATCCTCAAGGCGGGGGAGACCTACCGGGCAAAGCCCAACCTCACCCTGCGGGGGGAATACAACGCGATGATTGACCTGCTGGGCCTCCACTGCGAGTGCCCCATCTTTGGGGTGCTGAAGGGGAAAAAGCAGAACACCGGGGGGAAGGTTTCCGGCTCGGTGCGGCTGGTGCTGGATGTGCCGGATAAGTACATCCATTTGACAGAGTACGCGGTGTGGGCGGATTTCCTCTACGCCTTTAAGTTTACAAAGCCGGGGAATTACAAATCCCTGCGGCCAGACTGCGAGGAGCTCACCGTCCGCCGCTACAACGAGATTTTGGCGGACCTGCAGGAGCAGCGCAAGCCCTCCCAGTACCAGTGCCCCCAGGTGGTGTTGGAGAAGATCGACCCCGCCTGGCTGAAAAGCTACCACATCGTGGGCAAGGGAGAGGGCTTTTTGCGCAAGCTGTTTGGAAGATAACGGCTTGGAATAGAGAGGAGCGTGCGGCTTTATGATGGTGGGAAAGTACATTTTGTCCATTGACCAGGGGACCACCAGTTCCCGGGCGGTGCTGTTCGACGCCTTTGGGGGCGTGGCGGGCATGGGCCAGCGGGAGTTCCCCCAAATCTACCCCCAGCCGGGCTATGTGGAGCACGACGCGGTGCAGATTCTGCAAACCACGCTGTACGCCATGCGCCAGGCGGTGGAGCAGGCGGGCATACGCGCCCGGGACATCGCGGCCATCTCCATCACCAACCAGCGGGAGACCACCGTGGCCTGGGACGCCGTGACGGGCATCCCGGTGTGCAACGCCATTGTGTGGCAGTGCCGCCGCACCGCCCCGGAGTGCGAGCGCCTGCGCGCCGCCGGCATGGAGCGGTACATCAAGGACACCACTGGGCTTCTCATCGACCCCTACTTCTCCGGCACCAAGATGAAGTGGATTCTGGAGAACGTCCCCGCCGCCCGGGATTTGGCGAAGAAGGGGCGGCTGCGCTTTGGCACCATCGACACCTGGCTGGTGTACTCCCTCACCGACGGGGCGGCCTATGTCACCGACGTGACCAACGCCTCCCGCACCATGCTGTTTGACATCCACAAGCTGCGCTGGGACGACACCTTGCTCCAAGAGCTGGGCATCCCCCGCAGCGCTTTGCCCCGGGTGTGCGAAAGCGGGGAGATTGTGGGCATGTGCAGCGCCGACGTGCTGGGGGAGGAAATCCCCATCGCGGGCATCGCCGGGGACCAGCACGCCGCCCTGTTTGGCCAGTGCTGCTTTGCGGAGGGCATGGCCAAAAATACATACGGCACCGGCTGCTTTGTGCTGATGAACACAGGCAGCAAGCCCGTGGCCTCCCAGGCGGGGCTGCTGACCACCATCGCCTGGAAGCTGAACGGCCGCACCACCTACGCCCTGGAGGGCAGCGCCTTCAACGCGGGCAGCGCCATCCAGTGGCTGCGGGACGAGCTGGGCCTTATTAAAACTCCCCAGGAGGCCGACCAGCTGGCGGAAACCGTGGAGGACGCCGGGGGCGTCAGCTTTGTGCCGGCCTTTACCGGCCTGGGCGCCCCCTATTGGGATATGTACGCCCGGGGCGCGCTGCTGGGCGTCACCCGGGGCACCACCCGGGCCCACCTGTGCCGGGCGGTGTTGGAGAGCATCGCCCTGGAAAGCGCCGATTTGGTGGAGGCCATGAAGCGGGAAAGCGGTGTGGCCATCCCCGAGCTGCGCGCGGACGGCGGGGCCTCCCGCAGCCGGTTCCTGATGCAGTACCAGGCGGACATTTTAAACACCCGGGTGTGCCGCCCCCAGTGCCTGGAGACCACCGCCCTGGGCTCTGCCATGATGGCGGGGCTCACCGTGGGCCTGTGGGACAGCCTGGAGGAGCTTTCCTCCCTGTGGCGGGAGAGCGCCGGGTTCCAGCCGGACTATCCCCAGGAAAAGCGGGAGAAGGACCTGGCCCGCTGGCACGAGGGCGTCCAGCGCAGCATGGGGTGGGCCCGGCAGTAAGACAGGAGGCGCAAGCGCCGGCCCGCTGTCCAGCCTCCGGGAGCCCATCTTCTCGCTGTCCCGCCGGCTGGGAAAGACGTTTCGCTGTTTCCTTGGCTTTCCTTTCTGCGCTGCGGGTCCAGCAGGGCAAGGTGGCACCTTTTTGAAAAGAGGCGCCCTAAAAACTTTGATTTGGCTTTCCTTGTTCCTATGTCTATCCCTGTGAGGTGATTCCCTTGATTTCCATCATCGACTACGGCGCGGGCAATCTCCAAAGCGTGGAGAAGGCCCTGCGCCACATCGGCTGCGACTGCCAAGTCACCGCCGACCCCGCCGCCCTGCTGGCCGCCGACGCCGCGGTGCTGCCAGGGGTGGGCTCCTTTGGCGACGCCATGGACCAGCTCCGGGCCCGGGGCTTGGAGCAGCCCATCCACGATTTTGTGGACTCCGGCCGACCCTTTTTGGGCATTTGCCTGGGGCTGCAAATCCTCTTTGAAACCAGCGAGGAGTCCCCGGGCGCCCAGGGCCTGGGCCTGCTGAAGGGCCGCATTGTCCGCCTGCCCAAGGAGAGCGGCCTGAAAATCCCTCACATCGGGTGGAACTCCCTGGCGCTGAAAGAGGGGGAACCCCTGTTTGCCGGGCTGCCCCAAGAGCCCTATGTGTACTTTGTCCACTCCTACTATCTGCAGGCCCAGGAGGACGTGGTCACGGCCACGGCGGCGTATGGGGCCACCATCCACGCGGCGGTGCGCAAGGGCAATTTGATGGCCTGCCAGTTCCACCCGGAGAAAAGCGGCCGGGTGGGGCTGCAAATCCTGGAGAACTTCGCGGCAATGCTGGGAAAGGAGGCGTGAGCATGTACGCCAAACGGATCATCCCCTGCCTGGACCTGAAAAACGGCCGGGTGGTAAAGGGGACCAACTTTGTGGGCCTGCGGGACGCCGGGGACCCGGTGGAGTGTGCCATCGAGTACGACAGCCAGGGCGCCGACGAGCTGGTGCTGCTGGACATCACCGCCTCCTCCGATGCCCGGGACATCATGGTGGACATTGTCACCCGGGTGGCGGAGAGCATCTTCATCCCCTTCACCGTGGGGGGCGGTATCCGCACCGTGGAGGACTTCACCCGCATCCTCCGGGCCGGGGCGGACAAGGTCTCCGTCAACTCCGCCGCGCTGAAAAACCCCGCCATCATCCAGGAGGCGGCCTATAAATTCGGCAGCCAGTGCGTGGTGGTGGCCATGGACGCCAAGCGCCGTCCCGAGGGAAGGTGGACCCTGTACCTCAACGGCGGCCGGGTAGACACCGGCAAGGACGCCGTGGCCTGGGCCCAGGAGGTGGAGCGCCTGGGGGCGGGGGAGATACTCCTCACCAGCATGGACTGCGACGGCACCAAGGCCGGCTACGATTTGGAGCTGACCCGGGCCATCTCCGAGGCGGTGAGCATCCCGGTGATAGCCTCTGGCGGTGCGGGAAAGTTGGAGCATTTCTACGACGCCTTCACCCAGGGCAAGGCGGACGCGGTGCTGGCGGCCAGCCTGTTCCACTTCCGGGAGATAGCCATTCCCCACTTGAAACAGTACCTGGCGGGCCGGGGTGTGCCGGTGCGCCTGGCGTGAGGAAAATCCCTTTGAAAAAATTTGAAAAAAGGGATTGACTTTCTCCAAAAATCTGTTATAATAAATACTGCCGTTCGGACAGGGCGGCAAAATAAAGCGGTATTGTGTAAGGGTAGCACAGCAGACTCTGACTCTGTTTGTCTGGGTTCAAATCCTGGTACCGCTGCCAAAAGCCTCGGTTGTTAAAATCCGAGGCTTTTTTACGAGGTGTGGCTCAGTTTGGTAGAGCGCTACGTTCGGGACGTAGAAGTCGCAGGTTCAAATCCTGTCACCTCGACCAAAAAGGATTCTGATTTTGTTATAATTCAGAATCCTTTTTTCTTTTTATAAAAAGAAGGTGAACGAATATGGTTGGCATTACCACAGTAAATGGATTTCCTTCCTTAATGAGTGAACGATTTTCTTTATTTAAAGCTGCGGGTTTTGAATCTGTGTTACTTTGGTGGGGTCCCGGTGAAAAAGAAAGCCGCGGGGAACGTGTTGCCCTAGCTAAAAGGTATGGCTTGAGGATTGAGAATGTTCATGCCACTACAGATAATTTAAATGCGATTTGGCTAAATGATTCAGCAGGAAATCAAACACTGGCAGAACTTGAGCAGGAACTTGAGGAGTGCTCCTATTTTGGCATTGGTACCCTGGTAGTGCATTTGACAAATGGAAGTGTTCCGCCCCCTGTTTCAAAAATTGGCATTTCCAGAATAGAGCGTTTGATTTTTAGCGCTGAGAAAAACGGGGTGCGGATTGCATTTGAAAATCTGCGGACACCCGAGCATGTTCAATATGTGTTGAACCATTATTCTTCCCGTTTTGTTGGCCTATGTTACGATAGTGGGCATGAACACTTTTGGACACCGAATTTTGATTGGTTGAAGGAATACGGCTCTAGGGTATTTGCGATCCATCTACATGATAATTGTGGGGAGAAAGATTCGCATCTGGTGCCTTTTGATGGGAAAATTGATTGGTGCCAAAAATCAAAACAAATTGCTGAATCTTCCTATACTGGAAGCATTACGATTGAGAGCGAATATAATGTGAGCGCTCCGTATAGACGGTATGAATTGACTGACTTTTTATCCTATACATGTGAAAAGGGAAAACTGCTTGAGACTATGATTCAAGCGCAAAGATAGCTTTCATGCGCTATTTCAGATGTTTTTTTGGGTTGCCGCACCTCGGGCGGTCAGTAAGATGCAGCCCCTTTTTTCTCTAGTTTTGGTCTGCGTTTTTCTTATGTTCTGTAAAACTCCTTGGAATTTCCTTGAATTTCCAAGGAGTTTTTGCTGCTGCGCCAGGTGCTGGCCGACGCCCGGGCCCAGAGGAGGCGAGGCTGCGTGCTCACCTGCAAGGCGGGGCTGGTCTCGTACTACGAGAAATTCGGCTTTCAAAACCGCGGGGTGTCCCCCTCGGCCTTGGCGAGGCAGACTTGGTACGACATGGCGGCGCTGTTCGCCCCAGGCCGTTGACATCTTCGCGACGCCGTGCTACAATCCCGGTAAAACCACAGCCGGGAAACGCCCGGCGGCATGAAAGCGGGGAGCAGTTATGTATCAGCACCATTTGGATTCCATTGAGAAAATGAAGGAGTATTTCCGCCCCACAGAGGGCATCATCGCCTTGGTACTGGGCGGCTCGGTGGCCAAGGGCAACGAGCGGCCCGACTCCGACTTGGACGCCCTGGTCATCCTCACCCCAGAGGCCTACGCCAAAAAGCTGGCAGAGGGCCGCACGGCAGAGTGCGTGTTTGGCCACTGCACCTATGAGGGCGGCTACTTCGACGTGAAGTACATGACAAAGGACTACATCCAAGCCGCGGCCCAGCACGGCAGCGAGCCCACACGGAACTCCTTTGTGGGGGCCCGGGTGCTCTTCTCCAGCGACCCGGAGGTGGCGGAGATTCTCCCCAAAATCGGCGTGTTCCCCCTGTGGGAGCGGGAGGACAAGATGCTCTCATTCTACGGCAACTACTGCCTGAACAGCGGCTATTTCCTCAAGGGCTGCAAGGCGGAGGGCTATCTGCGGCTGCTCTCTGTGGGCCAGGTGGTGTACAGCGTGTACCGGATGATTCTCCAGGAGAACGAGATGCTCTTCCCCTGCAACCGCCGCTTAGAGGAGACTGTGGAGGCCGCCCCCCGCAAGCCAGAGGGCATTGTGGAGCTGGGCCGGCGGGCCGTGGCCACCCAGCGGGACGAGGACGTGGACGCCTTCTCCCAGGCCTATTTCCAGTGGACCACCTGGCACTTTCCAGAGGACCCCAGCCTGCCCCAGGCCCGCTACACCCAGGACTTTGAGCAGTGGTGGTACCGGCCCCGGCCGCTGGTCAACGAGTGGTAAGCCAGCCCCAAACATCTATTGATAAACTCCAAAGGCGCCTCCCAGCGGCTGGGGCGCTTTTTTTCATGCCGTGGCCAGTTGACAAGAAAATCACAGGATGCTACAATTTTTATAGTATGGTCCGCCCAAAAGGGAGGGCCAGAAAAATCAAAGACTGTTTTATAAGGAGGAATTGCATTGCAGATTTATGTTTCCGCCAGCGTAAAGCGCAGCGGCGATGGCTCCCAGGCGGCGCCTTTCCAGACTATAAACGAGGCGGCCCAGGTGGCCGTTGCCGGCGATGAAGTCATCGTCCTGCCCGGCTATTACCGGGAGTGGGTCGACCCCAAAAACGGCGGCACGGCCGACGACTGCCGCATCACCTACCGTTCCCAGGTGCCCGGCGGCGCCGTCATCACCGGCTCGGAGGTTGTGAAGACTTGGGAGCCCTACCAGGGCGACGTGTGGGTGGCCCGCATCCCCAACGGCCTGTTTGGCAACTACAACCCCTACACCACGCTGATTGAGGGCGACTGGTACATCCCCTCCAAGCCCTTCCACACCGGCGAGGTCTACCTCAACGGCAAGTCCATGTACGAGGCCGAGGACCTGGAAGGCGTGCTCCAGCCCCAGGAGTACAAGTCCTCTTGGGATAGGGCTTTCACCATCTACCGCTGGTACACCTGCCAGGAGGATGGCAACACCGTGCTGTACGCCAACTTCCACGGCGCCAACCCCAACGAGGAAAACGTGGAAATCAACGTGCGCCGCAACTGCTTCTACCCCAGCAAGACCGGCGTGAACTACATCACCCTCTCCGGCTTTGTGGTGCGCCAGGCCGCCACCCAGTGGGCCCCTCCCACCGCCTACCAGGAAGGCATGATTGGCCCCCACTGGTCCAAGGGCTGGATTATTGAGGACTGCGAAGTCTCCGACTCCAAGTGCTCCGGCATCTCCCTGGGCAAGTTCCTTCAGCCGGAAAACGACAACAAGTGGCTGAAGACCAAGTACAAGGACGGCACCCAGACCGAGCGCGAGTGCATCTGCCTGGCCCAGATTCAGGGCTGGACCAAGGAGAACATCGGCCACCACATCATCCGCCGCTGCAACATCCACGACTGCGGCCAGACCGGCATTGTGGGCCACTTGGGCGGCGTGTTCTCCATCATCGAGGACAACCACATCCACCACATCAACAACAAGCAGAACCTCTCTGGCGCGGAGATTGGCGGCATTAAGATGCACGCCGCCATCGACGTGATTTTCCGCCGCAACCACATCCACCACTGCACCCGCGGCATCTGGCTGGATTGGCAGGCCCAGGGCACCCGCGTCACCCAGAACCTGTTCCACCACAACACCCTGCCCACCCTCAGCGAGGACCCCGACAAGGAGGAGTTCCTGGGCATTGGCGACGACATCTTTGTGGAGGTCTCCCACGGCCCCACGCTGATTGACAACAACATCCTGCTGTCCACCCGCTCTTTGAAGCTGGCTGCCCAGGGTATTGCCGTGGTGCACAACCTCATCGGCGGCGCCCTCACCTGCGTGGGCCGCGGCACGGACAACGGCGCCAAGACCCTGTCCTCCTCCCGCTACACCCCCTACCATGTGGCACACCGCACCGAGGTGATGGGCTTTATGACCTTCCTCCACGGCGACATGCGCTTCTACAACAACATCTTCGTCCAGCAGGACGTGCACCCCGCTTTGGTGAAGATGTGCGAGTTTGCCAAGGAGCACTACAACGAGTGGGATGACAACAACGTGGAAGTGGGCACCTTTAAGTACAACGGCTACCCCACCTTCGAGGAGTGGGACAAGCAGTTTGAGGGCTACTGCGGCATGGGTTCCGAGCCCAGCGACCGCTACTACAGCCACCTGCCCGTGTGGAGCGAGGGCAACGTCTACTTTGGCGGCGCCCAGCCCTGGGACAAGGAAAAGGACGCCAAGGTGGTGCCTGAGAAGGTCACCCTGAACCTGCGCGAAGAGGATGGCAAGTACACCTTGGAGACCAACCTCTACGAGCTGCTGCCTGAAGTGAAGGCCCCCGCTGTTTCCACCGAGCTGCTGGGCGCCGCCTTCGAGCCCGAAGAGAAGTTTGAGAACCCCGACGGCACCCCCATTGTGTTCAACCAGGACTACTTTGGCCGCCACCGGGCCATCAACCCCATGCCCGGGCCCTTTGAGTCCGCGGAAGAGCTCCAGGAAACCCTGTTTTGAGCGAAAACCTGACCCTGCGCCCCATTGGCCGCATCCGCACGGAGTTCCCGGAGAAATTCGGCATCCCCCGGCAAAGCGGCCTGGTGGAGGAGCTGCGGGCCGTGGTGGAGTTTGAGCGGGAGTTCCGAGCCCCCGAGGCCTTCCGGGGCCTGGAGGGGTTCTCCCACCTGTGGCTGCTGTGGCACTTTACCCAGAGCCAGGGGTGGTCCCCCACGGTGCGGCCGCCCCGGCTGGGGGGCAACCAGCGGGTGGGGGTGTTCGCCACCCGGTCGCCCTTCCGGCCCAACCCCATCGGCCTTTCCTGCGTAAAGCTGGAGAAGGTGGACTACACCGCGCCAGGCGGCCCTGTGCTGCTGGTGCGGGGCGCCGACCTGCTGGACGGCACGCCCATCTTTGACGTGAAGCCCTACGTCCCCCTGGCGGACTGCCGTCCCCAGGCGGTGGGGGGCTTTTCGGACCAGCACCGGGAGGACGGCCTTTCCGTGGACTTCCCGCCGGCGCTGCTGGAGCAGGTGCCGGAGGAAAAGCGGGCGGCCCTGTTGGGCGTGCTTGCCCAGGACCCCAGGCCCTCTTACCAGCACGACCCCCAGCGGGTGTACGGCATGGCCTTTGCCGGGCTGGAGGTGCGCTTCACCGTGGAGGGCAATACCCTAACGGTCCGGGGGATAGAGGCAAAAGAATAAACCCTTTGGCGGGACGTCCCCAGTGGGCGCCCCGCTTTTTTGCGCCCGTTTCCGACGGCCTTCGCGGGGCGAATATGGTACCCTAATAGGCACGTCAAGTGGTCTTATACAGAAAACGCAGGTCTAATTTGTTCAGGAATTACAAAGTTTGCAAAGTATTTACCCAGGATTTAAAAGGAATCACTAAAAAGTACTTGAAATTTTTTTAGTTTATGTTATTATAACAGTAAAGAACCTGTGAAACCGGTGACAAAGGAGCGTTCAGACTATGGAACGTGAGAAGAATCTACCCAAAACCGGGCCCGGCAAGCAGCCGGATAACCCGCCGCTTTACCTGTTCCGCAGCGGCAAAAACCGCCGTTCTTACGAATATCTGGGCCTGCACAAGGCCACCCGCCAGGGCAAAGCGTGCATGGTGGCCCGGGTGTGGGCGCCCCACGCCAGGGAAGTCTCCCTGGTGGGGAATTTCTGCAACTGGGATAAGGCCAAGTATCCCCTGCAAAAAATTGACGACGCGGTGTGGGAGGGCTACACGGACTTTGTCTTTGAGCCCTACGAGCTGTATAAGTTCTACATCAAAACCGCCCAGGGCAAGGACACCTACAAGGCAGACCCCTTTGCCCGCCACACAGAGACGCGGCCCGGCACGGCCTCCCGCTGGGTGGAGCTGGAGGGCTACCAGTGGCACGATGGGGACTGGCTGCGCTATAAGGAGGAGAACCCCCACTACGAGCGGCCGGTGAACATCTACGAGGTCCACGCGGGCTCTTGGCGGAAGTACGCCGACGGCAGCGTGTTCTCCTACGACAAGCTGGGGGATGAGCTCATCCCCTACGTGAAAGACATGGGCTTTACCCACATTGAGTTTATGCCCCTGACCGAGTACCCCTACGACGGCTCTTGGGGCTACCAGGTGATGGGCTATTTCGCCCCCACCTCCCGCTATGGGGAGCCCCAGGACTTTATGCGCTTTGTGGACAGGTGCCACCAGGCCGGCATCGGCGTCATCATGGACTGGGTGCCCGCCCACTTCCCCCGGGACGCCGCGGGCCTGGCCTCCTTTGACGGCACCCCCTGCTACGAGTACGAGGACCCCCGCAAGGGTGAGCACAAGGAGTGGGGCACCCTGGTCTTTGACTACGGCAAGCCCGAGGTGCAAAGCTTCCTCATGTCCAGCGCGGTGTACTGGCTGAAAGAGTACCACATCGACGGCCTGCGGGTGGACGCCGTGGCCTCCATGCTCTACCTGGACTACAACCGCCGGGACGGGGAGTGGATTCCCAACAAGGACGGCGGCAAGGAAAACCTGGAAGCCGTGGCCTTCCTCCAGGCGCTCAACGAGGCGGCCTTTGCCGAGGCGCCCCACTGCATGATGATTGCGGAGGAGTCCACCTCTTGGCCTTTGGTGAGCCGGCCCACCTACATGGGCGGCCTGGGCTTTAACTACAAGTGGAACATGGGCTGGATGAACGACATGCTCCGCTACATGTCCATGGACCCGCTGTTCCGCAGCGGCAACCACGACGCCCTGACCTTCTCCTTCTTCTACGCTTTCTCCGAGAACTTCATCCTGCCCATCTCCCACGACGAGGTGGTCTACGGGAAGGGGTCTCTCATCAATAAGATGCCCGGCGACGACAAGATGAAGGCCGACCAGATGCGGGCTTTCGTCAGCTATATGATGGCCCACCCGGGCAAGAAGCTCCAATTTATGGGCACGGAATTTGCCCAGAAGAACGAGTGGAACTTTGAAAAGGAGCTGGAGTGGGGCCTGCTCCAGTACCCCGAGCACCAGCAGGCCCAGGCCTTCTTCAAGGCGGTGAACCACTTCTACCTCTCCCGCCCCGAGCTGTGGGAGATCGACTTCTCCTGGGAGGGCTTTGAGTGGATTTCCAACGACGACTACCAGCAAAGCGTCATCGCCTTCCGCCGCAAGGCCAAGGACGGCCGGGAGCTGGTGGCGGTGTGCAACTTTGTGCCCGTCCAGCGGGAGAACTACTGCATCGGCGTGCCCATCCGGGGCACCTGGGCCGAGGTGTTCACCTCGGACGCCAAGGAGTTCGGCGGCGGCGGCGTGACCAACGGCAGCGCCATCAAGACCCAGGACGTGCCCATGCACGGCTGCGAGCAAAGCGTCTCGCTGACCTTGCCGGGCTGCTCGGTGTTCTTCCTGGAGTGCGTGAAAAAGACCCCCAAGCGGGTCCGGCGCGCGCCCGCCAAAAAGACGGCATCCAAAACCGCGGCCAAGGCGAAACCCGCCGCGGAAGCCAAGCCCAAGGTAGAGAAAAAGCCTGCCCGGGGCGGCAAGAAAAAGACCGGGGCGAAAGCCCCCTGACACTGGGGTAAAGAAGCGGCCCGCCTTCCCGGCGGGGCATCCCCAGGGATGGGCCGCTTTTTCACACATAAACATTGAAAGATTAGGAGGACGCTAAAATGTTACCCAAACAAGAGGTTGTGGCCATGCTGCTTGCCGGCGGCCAGGGCAGCCGTCTGGGCGTGTTGACGAGGAACCTCGCCAAGCCCGCGGTGCCTTTCGGTGGGAAATACCGCATCATCGATTTTCCCCTTTCCAACTGCGTAAACTCCGGCATCGAGACGGTGGGTGTGCTCACCCAGTACCAGCCCCTGGAGCTGAATGACTACATCGGCAACGGGCAGCCCTGGGACCTGGACAGCAACAACGCCGGTGTCCACGTGCTGCCCCCTTACCAGAAGCAGAAAAAGACCGACTGGTACAAGGGCACGGCCAATGCCATTTATCAGAATATCCCCTTTATCGAGCGCTATAACCCCGATTACGTGGTGGTGCTCTCCGGCGACCACATCTACAAGATGGATTACTCCAAGATGCTGGCCTACCACAAGGAGAAGGGCGCTGCCTGCACCATCGCCGTGTACGAGGTGCCCATGGCAGAGGCCTCCCGCTTTGGCATTTTGAACACCAACGAGGACGGCTCTATCTACGAGTTCGACGAGAAGCCCAAGAAGCCCAAGAGCAATAAAGCCTCCATGGGCATCTACGTCTTCACCTGGGAAAAGCTGCGCAAGTACCTGGAGCAGGACGAGGAAGACCCCAAGAGCCAGAACGACTTTGGCAAGAACGTGCTGCCCGCCATGCTGAATGCCGGCGAGGCCATGTACGCCTACCGGTTTGAGGGCTACTGGAAGGACGTGGGCACCATCGACAGCCTGTGGGAATCCAACATGGATTTGCTGGACCCCAACGTGCCCCTGGAGCTCAACGACCCCGAGTGGCGCATCTACTCCCGCAACCCGGTTATGCCCCCCCACTATGTGGCCAAGGGCGCTACCATCCAGAACTCCCTGGCGGCAGAGGGCTGCAATGTTTACGGCACAGTGGATTTCTCCGTGCTGTTCGCGGGCGTGTACGTAGCCCCCGGCGCCACGGTGCGGGATTCCATCATCATGCCCGGCGCCCGCATTGAGGAGGGCGCCACGGTGCAGTACGCCATTGTGGCGGAGGATTCCGTGGTGGGCGCCAACTCCGTTGTGGGCCAGCGCCCCGAGGATGTGGAAAACAAAGAAGACTGGGGCGTGGCCGTCATTGGCCCGGGCTGCAAGCTGGCCCCCGGCACTGTGGTGCCCCCCAAGGCTATGATCGACGCTGAGGAGGTGGAGAAGTAATGCGCGGCAACGACGTTATCGGCATTTTGTTTGCCTATGTACATGAAGAGCGGGTGCGTGAACTGACCCAGAACCGGGTGATGGCTTCCGTGCCCTATGGCGGGCGCTACCGCCTGGTGGACTTCCCCTTGTCCAACATGGTGAATTCCGGTATCAACAAGGTGGGCGTTATCACCGAGCAGAACTACCAATCTTTGATGGACCATCTGGGCTCCGGCAAGGCCTGGGACCTCTCCCGCAAGCGGGAAGGCCTGTACCTGCTGCCTCCCTTTGGCGCGGAGACCATGCGCACCGAGGGCAAAATCAGCTCTTTGGCCTCCATCATGCGGTTTTTGAAGAATTCCCACGAGGAGTACGTGCTCCTCTCTGACTGCGACACCGTGGCCAACATCGACTACAAAGAGGTGTTCGCTTTGCACACCGCCAAAGAGGCGGACATCACCATCATCTACCGCCACGGCACCTCCCCCGATACGGACAAGAACGTGGTCTACACCGTGGACCCCGAGGGCTTTATCCGGGATATGGTGGTCAAGCGCGGCAGCGATACCGACTGCAACTTTGGCATGGGCATGTGCCTCATCGGCCGCAAGCGGCTGATGGCCATGATTGAAGAGTGCATGGGCCGCAACCTCTATGACTTTGACCGGGATCTGCTCCAGCGCAACCTGCCCGAGCTGCGGGTGGTGGGCTACGAGTTTACCGGCGCAGCCTACTGCATCTCCTCCTTGGGCAGCTACTTCAAGGCCAACATGGCTTTGATGGAGCCCAAGGTGCGCACCCAGCTGTTCGAGCCCAGCCGGCCTGTTTACACCAAGGTCCGCGACGACATGCCCACCCGCTACGGCCTGGGCTCTGTGGTGTCCAACTCCATTGTGGCCGATGGCTGCCTGATTGAGGGCGAGGTGGAGAACTGCGTGCTCTTTAGAGGCGTGCAGGTGCACAAGGGCGCCAAGCTGCGCAACTGCGTGATTATGCAGGATTCCATCATCGGCGAGAACAGCCGTTTGGACTTTGTGGTGGCCGATAAGGACACCGTGTTCGACCCCAACCGCACGCTGATGGGCTACCAGACCTATCCCGTGTTTGTGGCCAAGGGCAGCAAGGTGTAACCAAAGCGCCCGGCCCGCCTCCGGCCCCGCCTGGCTCACTGCGGGGAGGCCCCGGCAGCACGGGGAACGGGGGGAGGACCCTGTGAGCGGAAAGACATTGAGGTACCAGTATGAAAGTTCTGTTTTGCGCCAGCGAGGCGCTGCCCTTCTCCGCCACCGGCGGGTTGGCAGACGTAGCCGGCTCTTTGCCCCAGGCGCTGCGGGCCCGGCTGATTGGCTGCCGGGTGGTGGTGCCCCTGTACGACGGCATCCCCCAAGAGCTGCGGGACCAGATGCACTTTGTCACCAGCATCAGCGTGCCGGTGGCATGGCGGCGGCAGTATTGCGGCATCTTTGAGGCCAAGGTGAACAACGTCATCTACTACCTCATCGATAACCAGTACTACTTTAAGCGCAGCGGCATTTACGGCCATTTTGACGACGCCGAGCGCTTTGCCTTCTTCTCCCGGGCCATTTTGGAGATGCTGCCCTATATCGACTTTAAGCCCGATATCATCCACGCCAACGACTGGCAGACCGCCTTGGTGCCCGTGTACTACCGGCTGTTCTACGCCAACAACGAGTGGTACTCTGGTATAAAGACGCTGTTTACCATCCACAACATCCAGTACCAGGGCCAGTATGGCAAGGAAATCCTGGAGGACGTGTTCGGCATCCCCAACTACGAGAGCTCTTTGCTGGAGTTCAACCGGGACGTGAACCTGATGAAGGGCGCCATTGAGTGTGCCAACTGGGTTTCCACCGTCAGCCCCACCTACGCCCAGGAGATTTTAGACCCCTGGTTTGCCCACAAGCTGGACCCCATCCTGCGGGAGCGCAGCTGGAAGCTCTCCGGCATTTTAAACGGCATTGACACCGAGAACTACAATCCCGCCACCGACCCCAACATCTATGCCCACTACTCCCGGGAGGACAGGGCCAATAAGGCCGTGAACAAGCAGAAGCTGCAAGAGCGGCTTTGCATTGAGCAGAACCCCGACCTGCCCCTTGTGGGCATGGTCACCCGGCTGGTGTCCCACAAGGGCCTGGACCTGGTGAAGGAGGGCGTGGACAACGTGATGGAGTACTCCAACGCCCAGTTTGTGGTGTTGGGCAGCGGCGACCTGGAGTATGAGAACTACTTCAAGTGGATGCAGGAGAAGTACCCCGGCCGGTTCGTCATGTGCCTGGGCTTTGTGCCGGAGCTTTCCCGGAAGATTTACGCCGGCGCGGACATCTTCCTCATGCCCAGCAAGAGCGAGCCCTGCGGCTTGTCCCAGATGATTGCCCTGCGCTACGGCACCATTCCCGTGGTGCGGGAGACCGGCGGCCTGAAGGATTCCATCACCGACAGCGGCGATGGCAAGGGCAACGGCTTCACCTTCAAGACCTACAACACCGGCGACATGCTCCACTCCCTGCACCGCGCCATCTATGCCTACAACTCCGATAAGGAGGGCTGGGGCGTGCTGGTAGACAGGGCCATGGGCTGCGACAACAGCTGGGGCCGGTCCGCCAATGAGTACATCCGCCTGTACAAACAGATTTTAAAGGGTTAATATTTGCGTGTCCCTCCAAAGAGGGCTGCTGCCTTAGGCAGTGGCTCTCTTTCTTTTTAACAAAAAAGCTCCCACCCAAAACAGGTGGGAGTGTTTCTTTCTGTATTGGCACGGCGGGCTTTGCTGGCTCACCCCTGCCGCAGCACCTTCTCCAAGGGCTTGCCCTTGGCCAGCTCGTCTACCAGCTTGTCCAGGTACCGGATTTCCCGCAGCAGCGGGTCCTGGATGGTCTCCACCTTCACCCCGCACACCGAGCCTGTGATAAGGCCCCGGTTGGGATGGGGCGCTGGCGCCTGGCGGAAGAAATCCCCGTAGGCGATGTCACTTTCCAGCAAGGCGGCCAGCTGCTCCTGGCTGTACCCGGTGAGCCAGCAGGCGGCCGCGTCCACCTCTCCCCGGGAACGGCCCTTTTTCTCCGCCTTGGCCACCAGCAGTGGGTAGACCTTTTGCAGCTTCATCTGAAAGACTTTTTCGTTGGACATGGTTTCCTCCTTACCGGGGCTGGGCGTACTCCAGGCACACTGTGTAGATGGCGTTGTAGGCCGCGCTGGAGATGCCGCCCCGACGGTACTCTTGATAGGCCTCCCGGCACAGCTGGGAAAGCTCTGGGGAGTCCCCCAAAGCCCGGCCCAGCTCCCTGGCCCGACGCAGATAGGCCTGTTCTTTGGCTTGCTGTGTCCCTTCCATAGCGCCGCCCCCTTTGAGAGAATCATATCACGATCCCTTGGTTGGCGCAATGGGGGGTGCGAAAGTATAGGCGCGGCATTCTCTTGGCTATCAAAGGCGCTGGTTTTATTTCCAACAAGCTGCTGAATTCCAATATGACCTTGGACTTTGCCTATACTCTCTATCTGATTTTGGCAAGTACACCGGAAATCCCCAAAGACCAAATAAAACGGTTTGTTCAGAAATGGTTTGTGCTTTCTACACTGACGTCTCGCTACACGGCTTCCCCAGAATCTCAAATGCATCGGGATATGCAGAGCATTGAAGAAAAGGGATTTCTCAATTTCTTCGCAGAAATAGAAGCCTCTGCGCTTTCAGAGAGTTTTTGGCGAGTGACATTGCCTCAGAATCTGGAGACCTCCTCTGTGAATAGCCCTGGGTTCCGGGTGTTTTTGGCTGCCCAGGTGTACTGTCACAGTGATTCTTTGTTCATGAATGGAATGGAAGTGAGGGATCTCTTATTGATTGCTGGAGATATTCATCACATCTTCCCACGGGCTTATTTGAAGAAGCAGGGGATCGATAATCGAGCCAGGTACAACCAGGTCGCATATTATATCTACCTGGACACGCAGGTGAATAAGGCGATTGGGGATCAGGTTCCTTGTGAGTACTTTGGAAAAGTGATTCAGCAGTGCGAAGTGAAAGCTCCTGTTTTAGGAAACATCGTGGATACGGAGCTATTAAAAAGAAATTTGGACGAAAACTGTATTCCTCAAGCAATTCATCAAATGGACTTTACAAATTGTGAGGAGTTTCTTTCTCAGCGCAGGTATTTGATGGCGGCCAAGATGGAAGAATATTATAGAAGCTTATAACATGGAAAACCGCACCCAGATCATTCTGCGTGCGGTTTTTTGGCGGAGATGAAGAGATTTGAACTCTTGCGCCGGTTTGAAGCCGACCTACCGCATTTCGAGTGTGTCCGGAATTTCCGAACCTGGCGGAATTTGACGGAAGCTGGGAGAAGCTGTGGGAACCCCAAAAAGCCAGAGTTTCCGCGGGTTTTGAGAAGACAGAAGAGGAAAAAGAGAGGAAATTCCTAGGTCGTGAAGTCCCCGCGGGGAGGGGAAAGTTCTAACGGGTTTCTAAGAAACGCCCCGTAGAAAACCCGTAGAAATCCAGAAAAAAGCGCCCCCCAAATCCACACGCTGGCAGTGCGGATTTTTGAGGGTGTTTTGGCGGGACAACCTCCATGTACGGCGGGGAGGTCGGGGCTATTGGCAGGAATCTTTCTGTTCTGGGTGATGCGTAGATGTATGGTCCGCCCCCGTGGCTGTGGATGCTGAGGGCCGTGGGGCCGGTCCATCAAGGCTGACAAGCAATCCCCCCTCACAGTGTGAGAGGG
>DSTMR04002__coassemble_724_pt1 | contig 44399 bp, 39 predicted proteins | sample DSTMR04002__metabat2_low_PE_040 | metagenome-assembled genome bin DSTMR04002
AACTTTTGCTTGAAATCAGACGGCATCAGACGGGCCAAAATGAAGGGCAAATCCGCACTTTTTACTGCGGATTTGCCCTTTTTGCAATTTTCACAGCAGCACCAGATTGCCCTTGATTGCCTCTGCACTTTCCCTTTTGTATGCGTATATGGAAAGCCTGTCTTGGCCACATCTGCCTCCTCTTCGGCGGAACCGGTGGGGAAGGTATCCTTTGGCTGTATCCCGTCCCCTCGCAGAGCTATGGCGCTGTCCAAAGCAAATTCCGTACAATCCCGGCACTTCCAATTTTTGCTTGGCCCTAGCACAGCGCCATCGCTTTACGTCTTGTCCGTCTATTGGCAGAGAAGGGACGCTGTGTTCTCTTTAGATATGCTCTTGTCACAGAAAAGGTGACAGCCGCTCCCTAGGATGCTGCTGCCACCTTATACCTGTTATATAGCGTCCTTGTGGATTCCCGCAGCCAGCTCCTATGGCAAAACATATTGAGGGTAATCCTGCCGCAAAAATGCCATGGCGGCACGGTATTCGTCCAGGGAGTCCAGATGCTCCAGCAGCACTGGAGTGTCCTTTGGGAGCAGGGACAGGTGGTGCAGGTACGTGCCCAGCTTACCCTGGCCCGTACCGAGGGGAGTCTCCTGAATTCTCACGGTGGTACCCGTGGTGAGGAGGATGTCTTTCAGATGGCTGCTAGCTATGGAGCCGCCCAGCAGGGAGAAGGCCTCTTCCATCAGCTCTTCCTGATGGGTGTAGCCATATGGATCCCGCACAAAGTTGAAAATATCCATGTGCACCCCGCAGCCTTTTCGGTCCACATCCCGCAGCAATTTGAGGTATTGCCGCGGGTTCCAGGGTAGCATCCACTGCATGGGCTCTAGGGCGTACACGGTGTGCTGCGGTTTTACCGTGTCGCACAGGCGCTGGAGAAACTCCACATTTTTGGCGTAGAGCGCCTCGTCATAATTTTCCCTGTAGCAGAAAAACCACTGGTCTCCTGCTGCCCCCGAAACGTTTACGCAGCAATCAGCGTGGATGTATTCCGCCAGCCGGAACTGTTCCAAGCAGCGGGTTTGGGCTTCTCTTGCCCGCTGCGGGTCCGATAGGTGGGGCGAATCCCACACACCTACTTCGGCAATTCGGATGTCGTGTTCCCGTGCCGCTTTAGTATAGGCGTCAATCAAGCCGACAGGCGCACGGTAGTCCACCGGGAAAGAGGCGGCGCGAAAGCCGCAGTCCTCCAAAATTTCCGCCCACTGCTCCGGAGATTCGTGGGGTGGCGTAAAGTTGAGTCCAATTCTCATGGCACCAATCCTCCTGAACTAACCTGGTTCGGAAGCCTCTTATGTTACCTTTTGGAAACAGCGGATGTCCCCGCCCAAAACTCCCTAGATTTGCCCGCAATCCACATGTCGCCGTCAATCCGGAAGCCGCCAGACAGCCGCACGTCCTCCGAAGAGGCGGCAGCCTCCACCAGAATCTGGCCGTGCTCAATCTTCCACTTCATGTCCTGGTCCAAAAAGGCCAGCTGGCTGGTGTGCAAAGTGAAGGCCAGCCGTTTTTTCTCCCCGGGCTTCAGGTGGACCCGGGCGAAACCCGCCAGCTCCTTGACGGGGCGGGTCATACTGGCGTACACGTCGGAGATGTAGAGCTGGGCCACCTCGTCCCCAGGGACAGGGCCGGTATTCTCCACGGTGAAGGCAATCTCCACGCTCTCTCCCGCCGGGACTTCCTCCCGGGAAATCTCCAAGTCCGCATAGGCAAAGCTGGTGTAGGACAGGCCAAAGCCAAAGGGATAGCGCGGCCGGTGGGGGCAGTCCACATAGTCGGTAAAGCCAATGCTTTCGCTCTGGTGCCAACCGGAGCCCCAGGGGTGGCTGTAGTACACTGGCACCTGCCCGGCGTTGTGTGCCACGGACACGGGCAGCTTCCCGCCAGGGTTGTAGTCGCCCAGCAGCACGTCGCAGATTGCCTGGGCGCCAGCCTCCGCAGGGCTCCAGCACTCCAGGATGGCGGCGCAGCATTGGTCCGCGGCATCGCTGGAGATGGGGCGGCCGTCCAGGTGCAGGGCCAGCAGCGGCTTGCCCAAAGCCGCCGCTTGGCGGATGAAGCTTTCCTGGCAGGGGGGCAGGTTGATGGACGTGGCGTCCACCCCCTCGCCCATGGAGGAAATGGAACAGGTGCCGTGCTTGCCGCCCAAGGTCAAGATGGCCACATCGGCCTGCAGAATTTGGGAGAGGGCTTCCTCATACCCGGAGGTTTCCTCGCCCGCTACGGGATAACCGTAGGCATAGAGGATTTGGGCCTCGGGCAGCCTGTCCCGCAGCTCCTGGAGCAGGCTTTTGCAGCCGGGTTTCTGGCGCCGCAGCACAGCTTGGATCTCCGGCGTTTCATCCGACTGAATCTGGGTGCCGGGGACATAGGTCACGCCGTGGCCCTGGGCGCCCTCCTGTTCCACCCCGGCAATGGAAGCCCGCACCGCGTAGGTGGACTCCGCCATGGCCACGTGGGTGTAGCCGCCGAAGAACTTGTTGGCGTGGTCCGCCTGGGGGCCGATGAGGGCAATGGTCAGCCCCTTTTTTGGAAGGGGCAGCAATCCGTCATTCTTCAGCAGCACCAGGCTCTCTCGGGCAGAGCGGAGGGTCAGCTCCCGGTCGCCCCCGTCGAAGAAGGCGCTGTCCAGCTCCTCCCCCTCCAGGGCAAAGGGGTGCTCGAACAGCCCTGTGCGGAACTTGGCTGTGAGCACCCGCAGCACCGCTTGGTCCAAGATAGCCATGTCCGCCTTGCCCGTGGCGAAAAGCTGTTCCAGACTGTCGCTGTAGGCGTGCTCGCTGGGCAGCTCCACGTCCATGCCCGCGGCCATGCACCGCAGGGCGGCCTCCTCCATGGTCTCCTCCACGTGCTGGTCCTCGTGGGTGTGGGCTACGCCGCTGTAATCGCTGACTGTGACGCCCGCAAAGCCCATCTCCTCCCGCAGCAGCCCGGTGAGCAGCTTTTTCGAGGCGTGGACCGGTTCCCCATCGATGAGGCAATAGCAGGGCATCACGCCCTTCAGCCCGCCCTTGGCAATGGCCGCCTGGAAGGGCTTGCCGTAGACCTCCTGCAGCTCCCGGGAGGTGGTCAAGCTGTGGGTGCCATGGATGCCGCCCTGGGAGTTGTGGAAGGCCAGGAAGTGCTTGGCAGCTCCCTCGGTCTCCCGCCCGGCGGTCTTTTCCGCCTGCAAACCCTTGAGATAGGCGGTGCCCATAGCCGCCACCAAGGTGGGGTCTTCCCCGTAGGGCTCTCCGTGGCGGCCCATGCGGGGCTCCCGGGCCACATCCAGCACAGGGGCCAGGGTCTGGGTGATACCGCAGGCGGCTTCCTGGCGGCTGACCGCCTTGCCCAGCTGCTCCTCCAGATCGGGATCCCAGCCGGCGCCCCGGGCAATCCCAGAAGGCAGGCTTACAGAGCCCTGGATAAAGGCCCCGCACAGTCCCTCCATATGGAAGGCGGCTGGAATATGGTGGGGGCTGTTCTCCATGACGATTTCCTGGATGCGCCGCTGCCAGGCGCAGCACGCCTCCTTGGTGTGGAACTCCCGCATCTGCAAGGTGCTCACCTGGCCGATGCCGTTTTTCGTCATCCGAGAAATCGCTTCCCAATTTTCCCCATAGGCACCAAAGGGGAAGATGCCCCGCACCTGGGCCATCTTTTCCGGCAAGCTCAGCTCCTCCAGCAGAGCTTGGGCCCGCTGCTCTGGAGAGCGGGATGTATCAAGGTATAGGTCGCTCATACGTAAAGGTGCCTCCTTTTGTTTTTTCTGTGGGTCGGCCTGGTACGCTGCTGTGCCATGGGACAAGCCTGCTGGCATCCAGCTGCCCTTTTGCCAGTCCTTGCCGGGGCTTGTGTAGCCAATGTACTAGGCCCATGTGCGGCACTCCGGCAAAGGACTGTCGGTTTTTATCCATCGTATCGGAGAAATCAGGGCGGGAAGGTCTTCTGCCCTTTTCCGCTTACACAGATCTTTCATAGTATACTACAAAAAATGTATGGCAGCAACACTTGTTTTGTCATCTTTGTGCATTGTGCCCTTTCGGTATTTCTCGTGGGCGTGGCCACCCGGTGAGCTGTTTTCGGTGCACAGGCACATCCTCCAGGCTGTTTGCGGTGTTCCCAATGCCCTTCTTACCTTTGGGAAGGAGAACGGCCTCTCCGGCAAGGGCGGTAGTTCTGCGGGATGGGTGCGGCCCACCCTCTTTGTCTAGTGCCGGAAATCCTTGTAGAGCTGCTTGTAGAACAAGAGGCACGCGCCAATGGCAGTGAGGAAATCTGCCGCCGCCTGGGAAACGATGACTCCCCTGTATCCCAGCGTAAAGTAGGCAATCAAAATGACTGCCAGAAAGATGACGCCCTGGCGGCCGATGGACAACAGGAAGGACCCAACCACTTTCCCGGCGGATTGGAACACTATGGTCATCAGCAGCACAATGCCCACAAACACCATGCTTGTAACCTGCCAGCGGAGCATCAACGCCCCCTGGGTGACAATGGTTTCGTCGCTCATAAAGCAGCGCATCAGCAGGGGGGCAAAGGCAAACACGAGGGCGCTGAGCGCCAAAGCCACGGCGCTGATAAACCGCAGGCAGAACTTCAGCAGTTGGGAGAGCCGCTCCTTGTCACCCGCGCCAAAGTAATAGCCAAACAGCGGCTGGCCGCCAAAGGCAAGGCCTGTCAGCACCAGAAGGACAATCATACTCACCTTGGTGGCGATACCCATGGCGGCGATTTTGTCGTTGCCATAGGGCAGTAAAAACTGGTTGATAAGCACTGTGCTGACGCTGGACATGATATTTACAATGGCAGCCGGAATGCCAATGCCCAAGATTTGCCCCACATAGGCTGGGGGGATTTTCCAACTGCGAAGGCTCACAGAGAGGATCCGGCTCCTTTTCAGCACCACAGCCAAAAAGTACAGCACGGCGCACAGGTTGCCTATCACGGTGGCGATGGCGGCGCCGGCGGCGTTCCACCCCAGCAGGGAGATGAAGATAGGATCTAGGATGATGTTCACCACCGAGCCGATGATATTCCCAATCATAGATTCCTTCGACATCCCCTCTGTCCGCAGCAGGTTGGAATGGATGAACGAAAGCACGATGATAGGCGTGCCAATGGCAAAGTAAAGGAAGTAGTCCGAGGCGTGGGCAAATGTATCTTCATCCGCACCCAGCAAGTACAGCAGCGGTACCCGGAATACCAGCATCAGGATACCCATCAGCACGCCGATCAAAAGGGCGGTGTAAAAGCAGAAGGAGCTCACCCGCTTAACGCCTTCGCCATCCCGTTTTCCAAGCAGCCGGGAAATCAGCGAGCTGCCGCCCTGCGCGAAGATATTTCCCACAGCCATCACCGTTGTGAACAGCGGCATGCTCAGGGATACCCCAGCCACAATGTTCGTATCGTTGGTCTGCGCCACAAAGAAGGTATCTGCCAAATTGTATACCAGCGATACCGCCATGCTAAACACTACGGGAAAAGCCAGGCGGATATACGCCTTTGAAACTTTCTCCTCTTGAAACACAGAATGTTCCATGCCGGAAAACCCCTCTCGCACAATTGTTGTCTTTCATTGTAGCAGGTTCTCTTGCGTTTTTCTGTGCCATATGGCACAATAAGGGAAAGGGGGGGATTGTTATGCGTCCTGTGGAAAATGCCGCGCTAATCCAGCGTTGGGTGGAGGAATCCGGTGTGAGAGGTTACTTCGATACCCCTCACCTTGTGTTTCAAGCCTATTCCTTTGAAAAGGGGGAGTACATCACTTCCCCCGATGTCCCCATGGACAAGCTGCTGTTTTGTATCCGGGGTACCATCCAGATCTATGGTATTCGGGATGACGGAGGCATTTCCCCCATTGGCCTGGCCCGCAGCCCGGCCATTCTAGGGGACGTGGAGTTTGGCAACGGGGGAAAATCCCCGTTTTTCTCCCAGGCGAAAACAAATGCCCTTTGCCTGGCGCTCTCCATCAGGGAGTACCATGAGCAGCTCCACCGGGACCTGCGGTTCCTGCACTGCCTGTTGCGGTTTTATGGGGAAAAGCTGGAACGTTTTTCCACCCAAAGCGTGACAGGGACCACCGTGGAACAACGGGTGCTGCAATACTTGGAAAAAGGGGATGCCCCGGCGGAGCTTGTGGGGATGGAAAGCGCTACCTTGCAGCTGCGCTGCAGCCGCCGGCAGTTGCAGCGGGTGCTGAAAAAACTGTGCCTGCAGGGGAAAATAGAAAAGGTGGGGAAAGGCCGCTACCGCCTTGCCGCGGATGGTAAAAGCCATTAGAGGGATGGGATGCTGTTTCCCCGGCATGTCATCCGCTCATTTCGCCCGCGTTTTTGGCATATCCCGCCTTCCTCCACAAGGTGCAAAAAATCCCTGGCCTTTTCAAGGGCCAGGGATTTTCCATGGTATCTCACACCGCTTTTCCGGTTTCTGCCGGTCCGCTTTTCAGGCACAGCGCCAGCACGGCCGCGGCCAGGGCGCCGGTGAGCTTCGCCACTAGCACCGGGGCCAGCATGGTGGGCTCCGCGCTGACCGTAAAGGCCATGTGGGCCGCCAGCAGGCTGGTGCCGCTGACAACAAAGGCGCCTACTGCCACCTTGCCCCGGTTGTCCATCTCCTCGTACATGGACAAGGTGGGGAGGGAGCTCACCAGGCTAATCAGCATGCCCGTCAAGCTTTGGGGCTTCATGTGCAGCCTCTCCCCCAGCCAGGCGAAGGGCCGCATCAGCAGCCGCCGTACCAGCTCCGCAATGGGCAAACTTCCCAGCAGCACCACGGCAATGGAGGACACCGTGGCCATGGCGTCGGCAATGGGCGTCATGCCGGGGATGGGGTTGAAGCCTGTCATGGATTCCACCGCCGCCAGCGCCAGGCTGATGGTCACCAGCCAGCGGATGCCCTCCGACAGCAGGATAAAGCCTTTAATCATCTTGTTGGGGATTTTCCACAGCCCCAGCAGCAACAGCACCGCCAAGGCGAAAATGGGCAGGTTCTGGTGGAGGCACTGCACCACCGAAAGCCCGCTGAGCAGCCCGCCGGCCACCAGGCCCACAGGCATGGCCACCAGCCCCAGCATGATGCCCTTGGCGAAAAAGGGCCGGTCCGCCTTGGGAATCATCCCCATGCCCACGGGGATGGTGAACACCAGCGTGCACCCAAAGATGGAGGCCACCACCAGCCCGGCGTAGTTGCCCAGCTGGGGGTCCTCGGCAAGCTCTAATGCCAGCTGGTAGCCGCCCATGTCAATGGAGAGCAGGCTGCCGAACATGGCCGGGTCCACGCCGATAAGGCGGTATAGGGGCACGATCACGTTGCCCAGCCACTGGGCCAGCACAGGGGCGATGCAAATCATCCCCACCATGGACAAAGCCATGGAACCCAGCAGCATAAACCCCGTTTCGAATTTGTCGCCAAAGCCCCATTTGTTGCCCCGCAGGCGGTCAAAGCCGCCCAGCACGGCGCCGGCGGCCATGACTATCATCAGCACTTCGTTCATAGGCCCTCGCTTTTAGAAAGCCACAAAGTTCTGGCGCATGGTGTCCTCGATGGCGTCGATGGTCCGGGGCGTCATGGCGGAGAGGTTCTCGCAGCCGCCTTCGGTGACCAGGCAGTTGTCCTCCACCCGGAAGCCAATGCCCCACTCCTCGTGGTAGATGCCGATGTCCACGCAGAACACCATGTTGGGGGCGATGGTCTCCGGCGTCTCAACCGCGTCGTGGACGTCAAAGCCCACGTGGTGGGCGCCGCCGTGCCACATGTACTTGCTGATGTTATTCACGTCGTCCAGCACCCCGGCGTCCTTTAAAAGCTGGGCGCAGTACCGGTGGGATTCCCCGTCCACATCCTTCATGGCCATGCCGGGCTTGATGATGGAGAACATGTGGTTGGATGTCTCCAGGGCGATGTTGTACAGCAGGGTCTGCCGCTCGTTGAACTTGCCGTTGCAGGGCCAGCCCCGGGAGACGTCGGTCATCACATAGTTGTGCCAGGCGCCCACGTCGTTTAAGACCATGTCCCCGTCGTGGGCCTGGCCCTTGTAGGAGTAGTAGTGGATGCAGAAGTTGTTCTTCCCCGCGGAGATGATGGAGGGGAACCCAGGCCCCTGGGGCCCGTACTGGCCGATGGCGTAGTCGAACACGGCCTTGTACTGGTACTCGTACATGCCGGGCTTGCTGGCCTTCATCATGGAGGTGATGCCCGCGCAGGTGATTTCCTCGGCCTTGCGCATGGCTTCCAGCTCGCAGGGCTGCTTGATGGTGCGCATCCGCCGGATGAGGGCGTTGGCGTTCTCCACCCGCAGGAAGGGGTAGTCGCTGGCCACCCGCCGCAGCAGCAGGTGGGCGGGCTCGTCCCGGTCGGTGGGGGAGACCCGGTACAAATCCAGGTACAGGTGCTGGTAGTTGCCGCTGGTGGCCAGCTTGTGCAGGTCGCCTTCAAAGTCCGCCACATAGCCAATCTCTTGGATGCCGGAGAGGTCTGTGGCTTCGTTGGGCTTAATGCGGGTGCCGGTCCAGCGCTCGGCCATCCAGTCCGGGGGCAGAATGTACACCTTCTCCGCCACCTGGCCTTGGCCGTCCTTGCGGGCAATCAGGGCCAGCTCTTTCTGGTCCAGGCCGGTCAGGTACAAAAAGTTCCGGTTGGTGTAAAAGGGGTAGAATTCGTCGTTGGTCTTGCGGACCTCCACACCGGCGAACAGCACCAGCAGGGAGTTCTCCTGCAGCTGGGCGTACAGCCGTTCCCGGTTGCCTTGGTAAAAATCTTTGTTCATAAGTCCTTGTCCTCCTTACTCCGCCGTGGGCGGGAAATAACAAATGCTGGTGAAAACGCAGGCTTTCCGCCGCGCCTCCAGTTACTGATTGTATTCCATCCCTGGGGGAAATGCAACTGGTTTTTTTGGAAAAACAAGCCCCCAGGCATGGGAAAAGCCGGCCCCAGGCAGCGCCCAGGCACCGGCTTTTCGCTCAGCCGATAATCATGCGGCCTTCGGGGTAAATGGAGTCCCCCTTGGGCTTGTGCCGCATCAAGATGGACAAGCCAAAGGACAGCGGCCCCACCCGGCCGATAAACATGGTAAAAATAAGAATCAGCTTGGAAATCGGGTCCAAATTCGGTGTGACACTGGCGGAAAGACCCACCGTGCCAAAGGCAGAGGTTGCCTCATACAGGCAGTCGATGTACAGGATGTCCGGGTTTAGGGAACTGATAACGCCCGCGTCTATAAACACCAGCAAAATGGCGATGAAGGTCAGGCTGAAAGCCTTGTACACCGCCGGCGTGGAAAAACGGTGGCGCAGCACCACCACTTCGTCCTTGCCCCGGATGGTGCAGATAACCGTGAACAGCAGCACGGTCAAAGTAGTGGTTTTGATGCCGCCGCCGGTGGAGCCGGGGCAGGCGCCAATAAACATCAGCAGCACAGAGAGCACTTTTGTAAATTCGTACTGGGCGGCAATGTCCACCGAGGCAAAGCCGGCTGTGCGGGTGTTGGTCGATTGGAAAAAGGCGCAGTTCAGCTTCTCCAGAATATTCAGCCCCTCCATGGTGTTGCCAAACTCCAACAGGAAGAAGCCAAGGGTGCCAAAGAGAAGCAGGACAATGGTAACGCGCAGGCAGATTTGAGAGTGGAAGTTCAACCGGGTTGTATCCTTGTGGTGGAACCGGGGCTGGATTTTGCACAGGTAAATGTCCTGCACCACAATAAAGCCCAGGCCGCCGATGATAATCAAAAAGGAGATAGTCAATGAGACCAAGGGGTCCCCGGCAAAGGCGGTCATGCTGCTGTTGCCCTCCACAAAGCCCAGCACGTCAAACCCGGCGTTGCAATAGGCGGAGATGGCGCAGAAGATAGAGGGCCAAATCCCGTTGACGCCAAACATGGGCACAAACCGGATGGCCAGCAGGCAGGCGCCAATGGCCTCGCAGGCAAAGGTGAAGATGATGGTCAGCTTCAGCAGCCCGGCAATGTCCAGGCCGCTGCCGCCGGAGCTTTCGCTGGCCAGCTTCATCTCCCGGATACCCAGCTTCCGCCGCACCAGCAGGGAAAAGCCGATAGCCAGTGTGGAGAGCCCCAGGCCACCCAGCTGGATGCAGGCCAAAATCACTCCCTGGCCAAAGGGCGTCCACAGTGTGAAGGTGTCGCCCACCACCAGGCCCGTCACACAGGTGGCAGAGGTGATGGTGAACAGAGCGTCAATGGGAGTGGCGCCCCCCACTTTGGAAGAGATGGGCAGCATCAGCAGCAGCGTTCCCGCCAAAATAATCAGCACAAAGCTGATGACGATGACCCGCACAGGCGGCGTGGTCTTGATTCTTTCGTTTATGCGATGTTGTAACTCACTTAAACCAGGCATAGCAGACTCAGTTTCTCCTTTTCCACACCCATTTTCCCGTCGCTTACACGGCCAGCCGGCTTACCGCCTTGGTGCGCTCCAGGGCCAAAATCAAGGGCAGACCCAGCACGTAGCACACCACCAGCTCCCCAATGCCCACAGATAGGGCAGAGGTTCCAAAAGCAGCCCAGGTGAAGTTCCCCAAGCCAAAGGTCCCCGCGTCGGAGAGGCAGGCCAGCTCAAAGCCCACAATTACCACGTTGGTGATAACAGGGGGCAGGGGCGCTAGGATTGGCAGGCCTTTCACCTTTACGTCCCGCACCAGATAGGTGGCCAGGGCGGCCAGCAGCGTGGCCAGGGGCCCAAAGACCCAGTCCACCACGCCCAGGGGGCTGCCAAGGTTGGCAATCACACAGCCCAGGGTGAGGCCGGGGATGGCGGCGGGGGTAAACACCGGCAGCACGGTCAGCGCCTCAGAAAAGCGGAACTGCACCGGGCCGTACGCCAGGTTCACTGCCGCAGCCACATAGGTCAGGACAGCGTAAAGCGCCGCAATCACAGCGCCCAGCGCCAGAAAGCGAACTTTTTTGGAAGTGTTCATATTCAGTTTCCTCCTAGTGTTTTTTAAGGTCAGGATGTCGCGACTGACCGCAGGCATGGCCTGCACCAGATAGAATACTCTTTTTTATATAAAAAAGCAAGTAAAAAATCCGCAAATTTCGCTTGCGGTTTTTAAGAAAAAGGCTTATAATGTATAAGCTAACCATCTTTTTGCGGGTATGGCGGAATTGGCAGACGCGCCAGATTTAGGTTCTGGTGGGATTCCCGTGCAGGTTCAAGTCCTGTTACCCGCACCAGGCCGAGCCTGGACGCAAGCCGCGTCCCGGGCTCGTTTTTTTATTTTGCCTTTTCGCTCGCGTTTGTAGCGGGTATCTATTTTGTAACGCAAACTCACGTCGGAGCAAAATCCGCTTTGCTCCTCTTTTCCAACTGCGACCCTCTGCGCTGGGTTCGCAGTTGGCGAGACGCCCTGCGGGCGTTTTTTTGACACAACAATATCGATTTGAACCTCCCCTTCCAAGAAACCTAGAACGCATCCGCGTTCCAGGATAAGCTTTTTCTTTTGCCTTGCCACTCGCCTTTGCAGCGGGCGCCTTTTGCAGCCCATCCCAGGGCGAGCCGCCGCTCCCAAATCGCGCGCCTCACGTTGTGGGGTGCGTTTTCTTTTCGCCTGCCCTTCGCGCCCCATCCCATGGACCGGCTGTATCGCTGCCCAGGCAAAAGAAAAAGCCCCGTCAAAACGGGACTTCCTTGTTATGACTTATAGGCTTTTCCCACCGCTTTGGCCTGTTCCCGCAGCTGCTCAGCGGCGGCTTTGGGGCTGGTGAGGCGCACGGCGTTCCCCATGGAGAACAGCCAGCCGAAGAACTCCCCATCCAAGGGGGCTTTCCCGGTGGCGCGCAGCCTGGCTTTGCCCAGGTGCTCCAGAGCCAAAGCGCCGTCAAAGCGGCTGGCCACCTGGGGCAGCAGCTCCTGGGGGAACTCCAAGGTGAACTTCTCCACGGCGGGCAGGAATTCCTCACCCTCCCGCGCCTGGGGCAGGAGTCGCACCTGGGAAACCTGGCGCAAGGGGAAGCGGCGGGCCTGGCCAGTGGCGGTGTCCGTGGCCAGCAGCCACAGGGCGCCGTCCTGGCAGTACAGCCACCAGGGGCTGGCGGTGACGGCCTCCTCTTGCCGCAGCGCCATGCCGGTGGAGCTCAGCTCCCAGGTGACAGCCTGGAAGGCCACTTGAACGCCCCGCTGGATGGCCCGGCGCAGCAGCTCCTCCGGGGAGGGGGCTGCGGGCTCCGGGACAGTCTCCTCTTGGGTGGGAGGCTCCTCTGCAGGGCCGCCCTGAAGCAGCGCCTGGGCCTGGTACTGGCTGCACAAGGTGCCCAGCTTCTTCAGCAGCTGGGAGACCTTCCGCGGGGACAGCCCCGGCGCCTGGCGCACTGCCTCGGCCAGCAGGGCCACATCCCCGGGGGAGAAGGTGCGCTGGGAGAGGTAGTAGGCAAAGGTGCGGCTCTTCCGTGTCTCAATGGAGAAGCCAAAGCGCCGCAGCGTCTCCAAATCGTCGTAGAGGCTTTTGCGCTCGGCGGGGATGCCCTTGGCCTCCAGCATTTCCAGCATCTGGGGCAGGGTGACAGCGTGGTCCTCGTCGGTTTTTTCCAGCAGCAGCTGGGCAATGTATAAGAGCTTTAATTTCTTTTCAGACACATTGGGCATTCCGACCCATCCCCTTTCCCCTTATCCTCCGGCGGCTGCCGGCCCGGAGCTGACTACCACCGTGACGGTGGCGCCATAGTCCAAAGAGTCCCCGGCCTGGTGGTCCTGGTAGCGCAGCACATAGCCGGCCTCCACGTCCTCGCTGGCCTCGTCCACCCGCTGGGGCACAAAGCCGCTGGCGGTGAGCACCTCTTGGAGCTTCTCGTAGCTGACGCCGTCAAACTCCGGCAGGGAGCGCTTCGAGCTGCCCCGGCTCACAGTCACCGTGATGACACCGTCCTCGGGCAGGGGCTCGCCCCCAAAGGGCACCTGGCTGCTGATGCAGCCCTCGGGCACCGTCTCGTTGAACTCCTGGGCGCTGACTTCAATGGTGAAGGGGTAGGTCCCGTCCTCCACCTGCTGGAGGATTTCCTGGTAATTCTCGTTGACCAGGTTGGGCACAGTCTCCGCCGCCTGGGAGGAGCCGCTCTGGGGGATGAGCTGGGTCAAGTCGTTAAAGGACATGCCGCGCTCCCCCAGCCACAGGGAGGCCACAATTACCAAGGCCACAAAGGTGACAATGCCCGAGCCGATGAGCCACACGAAAGGCGGCAGGCCCCGGCTTTGGGGCATTTTCAAATCCAGGGGCGGGATGCGGCGGATGGCCTCGGTCTGGTCCACCTCGTTGACCAAGGTGGGCGCGGCGGAGAGCTCTGTCTTAAAGCGCTCGAAACTGGCGGTGCGCTTGTCCGGGCGCACCTGCAAAGCGTTGGCGATGGCCGTCACCGCGAAGGGCGGCAAAGAGTGGAGCACCTCCTTGGAAATCATCAGCCGCTGGTCCTTCATGCGGCGGGTGGCCACCAAAGGCGCCTGGCCTGTGATGGCGTACAGCAAGGTGGCGGCAAAGCCGTAGACGTCGCTGGCCTCGCCGCAGGGGGCCTTGGTGCTGTACTGCTCCAGGGCGGCAAAGCCGGGGGCCAGTTCGGGCTCCAGGCCGGTGCCCTCCCGGCGGGCCGCCACAATGGAGAAGCCGGTGATCAGCAACGTGCTGTCCTTGGTCACCCGCAGGGTGTCGGGGGAGATGCCCAGGTGGGACACGCCCAAAGAGTTGATAAGCCCCAGGGCGGAGAGGATGGGCTGGAACATCCGGTTGGCGGTGTTCCAGGGCAGGCTGCCGCCGCTGTTCTCCAGGTAGCGCCCCAAGGTGACGGAGGGCACGTACTCATACACCGCGTAGGCCGTGTAGTTTTCCTCGAAAATGTCCAGCACCGAGTGGACCACCGTCACCTCCCGCAGGCGGCTGACGTTCTTGGCCAAATCGATGAAGTCGTCTAAGTATTGGTCAAAGAGGGATTCCTTCCCAGAGCGGGGGGCCGCGGTGCCGTCCTCGGCGCGCTGGGCCAAAGCCGCGGGGAAAAACTCCCGCAGCTCCACCAGCTTCTGGGTGGTCAGGTCCAGGGCGGCGTAGGTGATGCCCTCGCCGTTTTGGGCTTTCACGCGCCCCACCTGGTACCGGGAAGCCACCACCGTATGGCAGCCCAGTGCCTCCGGCGGCTGGGGCGTGCTGTTGTCCCATCCGCAGACAGGGCACTTGCCGCCGCTGGCCGTCAGGCCGGCAAAACAATTCGCGCACAGATTGGTTTCCATGTTTCCCTCCATTGGACCCGCCTCCAGCAGGGCGGCGTCCTTGCTCATTCTCCGGGGGATTCCCCGTGGCAAGCGATAATCTCGCCTATATTATACCATAGGCCGGCCCCAAATACAAGAAAAAGTGCCAAACACAGAAAAGGACGGTACGAAAAACCGTACCGTCCCGGGAAATTCTCTTTGGTTTTTGCCAAGGAAAGGGCAGCTTAGGCCTTGCCCACAGAGCCGAACAGCTCCATCTTCTCCTTGACAGTCTCCTTGATGGCCTCCACGCCGGGAGCCAGCAGCTTGCGGGGGTCGAAGCCCTTGCCCTGCTGGTCCTTGCCGTCCTCAATGTACTTGCGGGTGGCGGCGGCGAAAGCCAGCTGGCACTCGGTGTTCACGTTCACCTTGGAGACGCCCAGGGTGATGGCCTTCTTCACCATCTCGGCGGGGATGCCGGTGCCGCCGTGGAGCACCAGGGGCATGGTGCCGGTCTTCTCCTGGATCTTGGCCAGCACTTCAAAGTTCAGGCCCTGCCAGTTTTCGGGGTACACGCCGTGGATGTTGCCAATGCCGGCGGCCAGCATGGTGACGCCCAGGTCGGCGATCATCTTGCACTCGTCGGGGTCGGCCACTTCGCCGCCGCCGATAACGCCGTCCTCTTCGCCGCCAATGGCGCCGACTTCGGCCTCAACGGAGATGCCCTTCTCGTTGGCGATGCGGATAATCTCCTTGGTCTTCTCGATGTTCTCCTCAATGCCGTAGTGGGAGCCGTCGAACATAACGGAGGAGAAGCCGTCCTCCATGGCCTGCAGGGCGGCGTCATAGGAGCCGTGGTCCAGGTGCAGGGCAACGGGGACCGTGATGTTCAGGGTCTTGAGCATGCCGTTGACCATGCCGGCCACCGTGTTGAAGCCGCACATATACTTGGCAGCGCCCTCGGACACGCCGAGGATAACGGGGGAATTGCACTCCTGGGCGGTGAGCAGGATAGCCTTGGTCCACTCCAGGTTGTTGATGTTGAACTGGCCAACAGCGTACTTGCCGGCCTTGGCTTTGGTGAGCATTTCTTTTGCGGAAACTAACATAAAGCGTGCCTCCCAAAATGGAAAGATTTTTGACTAGCATTATTATACTGGACAAGCGGGGAAAAATCAACTCCCACCATGGTAAATGTTGCCGTTGTTTTGGACAAAATGATAAAAACCGGTGGAGGAGCCTTGTCTTCCCCCAGCCTTGACAGCCTCCCCGGCGGGTGATAGAGTAGGGGAGAAGACAGCGCGGAAAGGGAGGAAGCAGAAATGGAAGATACATTCCCCAAGCGGGTGTTCCAGCTGGTGGCACGCATCCCCCGGGGGAAGGTGGCCACCTATGGCCAGCTGGCGCTGCTGGCGGGCTCCCCGCGGGCGTCGCGGATTGTAGGCGCCGCCCTGGCCAAGGCCCCGGCAGGGCTGCCCTGCCACCGGGTGCTGTACCGGGACGGCTCCCTGTGCTGCCAAAAGGCCTTCGGCGGCCCGGAAATCCAGCGGCAGCTGCTGGAGGCAGAGGGCGTGCCCTTCCTGCCGGATGGGCGGGTGGATGTAAAGGTTTGCTTGTGGGAAACGCCGGAAGATGCGTGATTTTTCCATACCTTTTACCAGTTGCTTTTCCCCCTTGATTTGGTATACTTATCTTAGATAAATATTTGTCAAGGAGGGCTCGAAATGATTAAGAACAACATAGCGTTTGCTCTGCGGTGCGTTGGCGGCGTGGTGGTCATCGGCGGCGTCAGCTGGAGCTTGTACGCCTTGCTTGGCGGCGGCACCTGGTTTCAGCCCTTCCTCTTTTTCGTGGTCAGCGTGGTGTTGGGGAGCATCGTCTGGGGGATTTCGGAGATTATCAACCTCCACGCCCAGCAGATTGACATCCAGCTGCGCCTGGAGGAAAAGCTGCGCAAGCTGGTCCCCGAAACACCCGTTGAGGAGAAGCCGGTGGAGTTTTGCGCCCACTGCGGCACCCAGCTGCCTCCCGGCGGCAAGACCTGCCCCAGCTGCCATGAAGTAAACCAGTAATACCAGGCCCCTGCTTCGGGGCGTAAGGGGAGATAGAGAATGAGCGCTATTTTGCGGGTCGCTGGCTGGGCCGCCCTTATCATCGGGCTGGTGTGGTCCGTTGTGAATTTCATCTTCGTGGGGTGGATTGCCCTGCTGTTCTGGTTGATTGTGACCTTTTTCCTGACTGTGCTGCTGTTTGGCCTAGTCGAGGTGTTAGAGCGCCTGGAGGACCAGGAGCTGAAGCTGCTGGCCCTGCGGGACAGCCTGGAAAAGCTGATGAAGCAGGATGGGCTCCTTGCCGAGGGACCCCAGCAGTGCAGGCGGTGCGGCACCCAGCTGCCTCCCGGGGGTAAAACCTGCCCCACCTGCCACTATGTAAATGAGTAGCAAGTGCCCCTCCGCCCAGTGTTTCTGAGGGCTGGAGGGGCCTTTGCAAAATTTTTTTAAAAAATTTGAAAAAAGGGCTTGCATTTTTCGAAATCGTCCTGTATAATAGACCACGTTGTCCGGGTGTGGCGCAGCTGGTAGCGCGCTTGACTGGGGGTCAAGAGGCCGTGAGTTCAAGTCTCGCCACTCGGACCATCTAAGAAACCGCAGTATGAAGTCCTTTGGCTTGATACTGCGGTTTTTCTTTTTTCTCGCGTCAAGAACGGTTTCGCGCCCTTCCATCTGGATGCCATATAACAGCGCTTCGGTGTGTCCGGAGCGCTTTTTCCTTTTGTAGTGTGGAAGAGCTGCCCAGATTTTCGCAAATAAAAATTGACTAACCGGTCTAAAAGTGGCACCCTATCCTTAGATTTAGACCGTTTAATCATTTTTTATAGGAGGAATGCGGCCCATGAGACAGGAGGAGAAAACTGAGCTCACCAGGGAGCGGATTTTGCAGGCGGCTATGCGGGAGTTTGGCACAAACGGCTATGCTGCCACCAAGGTCAATACCATTTGCGGCAAGTCTGGCATCACCAAGGGCCTGCTGTAGGCGGCCGGAAGCAGTCCTAATAACGCCATAAAAACCGCGGCACGCCAAAACGTGTGCTGCGGTTTTCCGTTTTTCGGGCAACTGCGTTTCCGTTGCGGGGCACGCCAGAAAATTATTTGCCCAGGGAGGAAGCGGCCGCCGCCTGTTTTCCAGGCTGCCGTGCCCTCCATTTTCCTTCCCCCCAGCAAAGGCACCCATACAGCCCGCCGAACAGCGCCGCCGAAACCCCCGTGGCCGCCGCGGCCTCCCACAGGGGCTGGGAGAAGGCAATCCCCTGGAGCGCCGCCTTGCCCGCCGTCACCGCCAAAGCGGCGCACCCCAAGGGCAGCGCCACGTGCCACAGCAAAGACAGCCGCACCTGGGCCACTTTCAGCAGCCGGTGGAGGCTCAGCGCCGCGTTGAAGATGGTGCTGAAAAACAAGATGCACACGTAGCTTTCCATGCCGAAAAACCGCAGTAAGCACAGCACCAGCACCACCCGCAGGAAGGAGTCCGCGAAGTTGTACTTCATGGAGTTGAACTGCTCATCCAGGCCTTTCAGCAGGCTGTCCACCACCACGTCCAGGTACACCAGGGGCGCCAGGGGGGCCAGCACCCGCAGATAGGCCCCGGCGTCCCTGCTGTGGTAAAAGGCCATGCCCCAGCTGTCCCCAAAGAGCAGGAATACTCCAGAGAAGAACATCCCAAAGGCCAGGGCCAGCCGCACCGCCTTCCCGGTGATGTGGGCCACCGCCCGCCGGTGGTTCTGCTCCCGCTCCTTGGCGATTTTGGGAATCAGCAAAGAGGCGAAGGAGGACAGCAGGGAGGAGGGGAAGTACAGCATGGGCATGGCCATCCCTTGGAGCAGCCCGTACTGGGACAGGGCGGCGCTGTACCCCAGCCCGTACCGCTGCAGCTCCCGGGGGATGAGCAGGTTCTCCCCGGTGTTCAAAGCGCTGCGGGCGGCGGAGCTCAAGGTGCAGGGCAGGGCGATGTGGCACAGCCCCTGGAGCACACCCTGGGCCTTTTCCCGGCGCCGGGGCGTGTTCCGCTTCAGGCTGCGGCGGTAGGCGGCCCAGCTGCACAAAAAGGACACCGCCTCCCCCAGGGTGGAGGACAGCATGGCGGCAAAGCAGGCGGCCTCCAGGCTTTGGGGAGCCAGGCGCCAAAACAGCAGCACCGTGGCCCCAATGGTCAGCGCCTGCTCCATCACATCGGAGAAGGCCGTGGACAAGGATTCATCCACCGCCAGAAAGTACCCCTTCATGCAGGTGCACAGGGACATAAAGGGCAGCCCCACCCCTAAAATCCGCAGGCAGGGCGCGGCGGCAGTGTCCCCTAAAAACAGGCGGGCGGCGGGCCTGGCCAGGCAGAACAGCGCCAAGGCAATCCCCAGGCTGATGGAAAGGCAGAACCCAAAGCACCGGGCCACGGTGGAGCGTATCACTTGTCGCTTCCCGGTGGCTATGGCCGCGGTGACCATCCGCGTCACCGCCAGGCTGATGCCCGAGGTGGAAAGGGTCACCGTCAGCATAAAGATGGAGAAAATCAGCTGGTACAGCCCCATGCCCGCCGCCCCCATCTCCTGGGAGAGGAAGGAGCGGTAGCCCATGTTCGTCACGCGCAGCAGCAGGGAAACCGCCGTCAGCACGGCACCTTGGATGAGAAACTTCCGCCTGGTCATAGCGCCTCCGGTTGCAATGGAGTGGAAAATCGAGTATACTAGTCTCAGATTTTGAGAATTGAGGGAACGCCATGAACGAAAACTGGACCGAACTAAAAATCAAAGTGCCTGCCCCCCAGGCGGATATCGCCGGGGCCATCGCCAACATGGTGGTGCCCTATGGCATCTATATGGAGGACTACTCCCATTTAGAAGAGGAGGCTCTGGAGATCGCCCACATCGACCTCATCGACGAGGAGCTCCTCCAGAAGGACCGGGAACACGCCATTATCCACATCTACATCAGCCCCGAGGCCAACCCCGCCGAGGCCGTCTCCTTCCTGGAGGAGCGCTTCCAGGCGGAAAATATCCCCTATGAGATCGACCGGGACTCCTGTGTGGAGGAGGACTGGATCAACAACTGGAAAAAGTACTTCCATCCCATCCCGGTGGGGGAGAAGCTTTTAATCCGCCCCCTGTGGGAGGATGACTACGACGCCCAGGGCCGCACGGTGCTCCACCTGGAGCCCGGCCTGGCCTTTGGCACCGGCACCCACGAGACCACCCGCCTGTGCCTGGAACTCTTGGAAAAGTACGTCACCCCCGGCATCGACTTTTTAGACATGGGCTGCGGCAGCGGCATTTTGTCCGTGGCGGCTTTGCTGCTGGGGGCCAAGTCCGCCGTGGGCGTGGATATCGACCCCTTAGCCGTGAAGACCGCCGTGGAGAACGCCGAGACCAACGGCGTGGGGGAACGCTTCACCGGCATCTGCGGCAACCTGGCGGAGAAAGTCACCGGCAAGTTCCAGGTGGTGGCCGCCAACATCGTGGCGGATATCGTCATCCTCTTAAGCAAAGACGCCCCACGCTTCCTCAACCCCGACAGCACCTATATCGTCAGCGGTATCATCGATACCCGGGAGCAGGACGTACTGAACGCCATCCAGGATACCTTCCAGGTCATCGAGCGCAGGGAGGAGAAGGGCTGGGTAGCTATGGCGTTGAAGCTGAAATAAAACGCGCAAAAGAAAAGAGAGAGGGGAGGCCTCTCTCTTTTTGTTTTGCCGGTTTATCCTATGACAGGTGCGCCGCCAAAGCTGTGCCAGTTCATAAGAGCGTCTTGACGCAGCAGCTCTTCGCCAGAAGCGTTGTCTTTCACCACCACGGTGACGGTCTCATTGATAGCGGGCAAATAGGTGTTCTCGCCGTCCAAGTACAACCGGTAGGCATAGTAAGGATAGCCACCTTGCCCTTCCACAGGAGCAGGCTGCCAGTTCCCGCCCCACCAGGGGGAATTCTCATCCCAGAACCAGTTGGTTTGCCCTTCGTTGGTGCCGTACTCCGAAACGGTGGAACCGATCAATTCTCCACCAGCAGTGTACACCTCTACCAGGATTTCCCGGTATGCTTCATCCGTCATCAAATTAACGTTCCAGCTTCCGCCTTTTGAAAAATGAACAGCAGTCACAGCAAAATGATTGGTAAAGTCGCTGTCACTCTCTACACGGGGCAGGGTATCGGAGTCCAAATACTTGTAATGGAAGGGGCTTTCCAAATCCAGGGCCCCGCCGTCATCATAGGTAGAGCTGGGGGCGACCGTACCGCTTGTAAGGTCAATAAGGAATTCCGCCTTTACCTTGTCTCGGGTGTCCTCTCCCTTCTCATCGTCATAGTAACGGAGCACCAGCTGTTCCGTCCCAGCGGGGGCGCCGTCAAAGGTGAGCACCGTAGTGGTGGCATCCGCGGGCCGGGGTTCCGTGGGGGAGGAACGGGCCAGTTCCGTGCCGTCCAGGGTGTACAGGTAGGGGTAGAAATTACTGTCATACCAGTCGGGGATATTGGTGGTGACCAGTGTCTCGGTGGCAGAGGCATCCACATTCAAAATCTCCACCCCGGCGTCAGACGCGTCCGCCGCAAAGGCCTTGTTCCCGCTGGCATCTGCTGTCACCGTGAAAGCGCTGTTCCAATCCACATCTACATACACATAGCCCTCGTAGGTGAATTTGTCCGGGAAGGTCAGTTGGGTGACAGAAAACTCCACGTTCAGCTCTGTCCCATCCTCCACAGCTTCCGGCAGGGCAAAGGACACGGCCCCTGTGTAATGGTTGTCCTCGCCCCGTTCCAAGGTGTCGCTAAAGCTGGTTTCCACGGGTGTGCCGTTGACAGCCAGCGTTGTGGTCTCGCCGTTTAGGTTGCTGCCCACACCGACCCAGTCATAGCGGTTCCAAAGCTCGCTGGTGGTGGTCACGTCCATGGAGAAGGTGAGGTTTTTCCCATCGCTGAAAGCTTCCAGCACTTCCATGGAGTAGTCGCCGCTGGAGGCCGCCACGTTGACGTCCTGGGTGTCGTAGGTGCCCACATTGGCGCCGTGGGCAGCCTTGGAATTGCCAATGGTTTGGAAAGAGCTGTTCACCGCCTCAAAGAACCGCCCCACCCCGGGCAGACCCTCCGCAAAGGCCGGGAAAGCGGCGTTCACCCCAAACAGCATGCCGCAGCACAGGCAGGCGGCGGTGGCCGTGACCCACAGCCCCTTGTGACGGCGCTTTTTCACCGGGGCCTCCTTCTGCACGCCCAGCAGTTTGTAGGTGTCCTCAAAGCGCTGGGTGGCCTTAGGGGAGAGGCTCCGGCGGGGGAGCTCCTGCTGGAGCTGTTCCAGGAAAGCTGCGTCTTTCATAAACATTCTCCTTTCTCCTGCAAATAAGATTTTTTAAAGCGGTCCCGGCTCCGTGTGAGCCGTGTGCGCACCGCCCCTTCGGAAAGAAAAAGGGCTTCGGCAATCTGCCGGACACTGAAATCGTCGTAATAGAACAGGGACAAGATAAGCTGGTCTTGGTCGCCCAGCTTGGCCATGGCCCAGCGCACATCCACGCGGGTGTCCCAGTCTGGCTCCTCGGCGGATTCCGGCAGCTCCTCCACAAAAGCGTAGTGGCTCTGCCCCCGTTGGATGTCCGCGCATTTGTTCAGCAAAATGCGCACCAGCCAGGTTTTAAAGTACCTGTCCTTTTGCAGGCTGGGCAGGTTTTCCCAGCAGGCCAGGATGGTGTCTTGGATGGCGTCCAAGGCGTCGTCCTCCCGGTGGAGCACCAGCAGCGCCGTGTTGTACAGCATCTGCCGGTGATGGTCCATCAGCAGGATGAAGGCCTCTTTGTCTCCTTTCTTCGCTCGTTTTACAAGGTCCGTCATGAACCTCCCTCCTTTCTCTTACACCTATTAGTCGCAGGGGAAAGGCAAATGTTACGCCCCCGCCAAAAAATACCCACGTTTGGCAGGGACGCAAAAAGGCTCCCCGCTTCACTCACGGGGAGCCTCTTGTCTTGCAAGGTTACAGGTTTTCTTTCAGCCAGGCCAGGTCCTCTGCCAGGCAGGTGATGCGGTCCTTGCCGCCGTAGCTGGCTTCCCGCTCCACCACATACAGGACTTCGCCGTCCCACTGGGCGTCCGCGGCGGCCTTTACGGCCTTCCAGTCTACAATGCCCGTGCCCGTGGGCACGTTCAGCTTTTCCCGCTCCTCCATCATCCGCTTGAATTCCGGCGGGATGATGGGCTTGCCGTCCTCGTCCAGCTCGAACTTGGGATGCTGGGCAGGGGCGTGCCGGGACTGGGGCTTGTCCGCGCCGATCACGGCGTTGTTCTCCTTCACGTGGATGGCGCAGATGCGGCCCGCGTGCTGCTGGATGTACTCCACCGGGTTCACGCCCGCGGCGGAAGCCCACCCGCAGTCAATCTCAAAGGCCACCAGCTGGGGGTCGGTGTTTTCCATCACCCAGTCCAGCAGGTACTTGCCCTGGTCCACGTAGAACTCGCCTGTGTGGTTGTGGTAGCCAATGGTGATGCCGTACTCCTTGGCCAGCTTGCCCAGCCGGTTCAAGTCGGCGGCCAGCTCTTTGGCTTCCTCCGCCGTGTTGAAGGCCGCCATGGGGCAGGCCACATACTTCACGCCAAGCTCCGCCAGATAGGGCAGGTCCTGCTCGATGAAGTCCAGCCCCACATGGGCGGAAACAGCGGGGATGCCGGCCTCTTTTAGGGCGTTCACCACGTCCTGGGCGGGAATGCCTTCATAGTCCCGCACCAGCTCCACGCCGGCGTAGCCCAGCTCCCCGGCCTTGCGGATTTTGTCCAGGAAGGACAGTCCGCAGTCAAAGCCAAAGGAATAAATCTGCAAATTGACGTTGTTCATGGGAAACACATCCTTTTGCTGTAAGGTTGGGGCGGCTTCTTAGAAGTAGACGGGCTTGCCAGTCTTGGAGGACTGGTAGATGGCGTCCAGAATCTTGGTGACCACAAAGGCCTGGTCCGCGGTGACGAACAGCTCGCCCTCGCCGCGCAGGGCCTTCACCCAGATGTCGTGCTCCTTGGAGATGGGAGCGGGGCCCTGGCTGAAGCCGGGGATGTAGGACTCAATCTTGTTGCCCACCATGGTCACAGCGGGCTGGCTGCCCACCACGTGGTTCAACCGCACCTGGCCGGACAGGGTGTCCAGGCCGCCCTTGGTGCCGGCCAGCATGGTGTAGGCCTCGCCGGTGGCGCCGGTCTCGTTGACCATGTTGATAGCCCAGGAAGCGCGCAGGTTGATAACAGCGCCGTTCTTCATCTTAATCATGCCCACAGCGGAGTCTTCCACGTCGTAGGTCTTGTTGTTCCAGTTGTCCTGCTGGCCCAGATGGTTCACCTGGCCCTGGTCTTTGGGGTCCAGAAGGGTGCCCAGCTTCTCGAAAGAAGTGCCCACCACATAGTCCACGTCGTAGTTGTTCATCAGGAACAGGGTCAAATCCAGCGCATGGGTGCCGATGTCAATCAGGGGACCGCCGCCCTGCTTGGACTTGTCGGTGAACACGCCCCAGGTGGGCACGCCGCGGCGGCGCAGATAGGTAGCCTCGGCGTAGTAGATGTCGCCCAGCCAGCCGTCGTCCACCACAGACTTGGCAACCTGGTTCACCGGGAAGTGGCGGTACTGGTAGCCAATGGTCAGCATCTTGCCGGTGCGGTCCCGGGCGTCCAGCATTTTCTGGGCGTCGGCGGGGGTAGCCGCCATGGGCTTCTCGCACAGCACGTGCTTGCCGGCCTCCAGGGCGGCCACGGTGATTTCGCAGTGGGCCACGTTGGGGGTCAGGACGTGCACGGCGTCGATGGTGGGGTCAGCCAGCAGGTCGTGATAGTCGGTGTACACCTTGGCGTCGGGGGTGCCGTACTCCTTGGCGGCCTTCTCGGCGCGCTCGGGAATCAGGTCGCAGAACGCCACCAGGTCTACAAACTCAGTCTGCTGTGCCATGCCGGGAAGATGCTTCTGGTTGGCGATGCCGCCGCAGCCAATAAAGCCGATTTTTAACTTTGCCATGGGAATCTCCTCCTAATATCATTCCATGCGCGCGGGGCGCAGGATAGTTTACGCTCCTATTTTAGTACAGGTTCTGGCAAAAGTAAAGGGATTTTCCCTAAGCTTTTAGAAAACTTTCCCCAGCCTTTTCCCAGGTTGTCCCATCAATACTGCTTGCCCCAGTACACCATGTGCTTGGCGGGTTTGCCGCAGCACACGCACACGTCGGAGAGGTGCTCCTCCTCAAAGGGGATGCAGCGGGACTTCACGCCGCCGGTCTCCTCCTTGATTTTGTCCTCGCAGGCGCTGTCGCCGCACCACATGGCCTTGATAAAGCCCGGGTGGTTCTGGGCGGTGTCCAGGAATTCCTCATAGGTGGTGGCGGTAAAGGTCTTTTCCTTCAAGTTGTCCAGGGCCCGCTGGTAGATGGCGTCGTGCAGGGCGGAGAGGGAGCCCTCGATGGTCTCCTCCAGGTTGTCCAAAGAGACAAACTGCTTTTCCCGGTTGTCCCGGCGCACCAGCACGCACTGGTTCTGCTCCATGTCCTTGGGGCCGATTTCCAGCCGCAGGGGCACGCCCTGCATCTCATACTGGGCGTACTTCCAGCCGGGGGAGTTGTCGCTGGCGTCCAGCTTCACCCGGAACTTCTCGGAGAGCCGCTTCTGCAGCTCCTGGGCCTTTTCCAGCACGCCGGGCTTGTGCATGGCCACCGGCACAATCACCACCTGGATGGGGGCGATCTTCGGGGGCAGCACCAGGCCGTTGTCGTCGCCGTGGACCATAATCACAGCGCCAATCATCCGGGTGGAAACGCCCCAAGAGGTCTGATGGGGATGCTGCAGCTTGTTCTCCCGGTCGGTATAGGTGATGTCGAAGGCCTTGGCAAAGCCGTCGCCGAAGTAGTGGCTGGTGCCGCCCTGCAGGGCCACGCCGTTGTGCATCATGGGCTCGATGGTATAGGTGGCCTCGGCCCCGGCGAACTTCTCCTTCTCGGTCTTCTGGCCCACCACCGCGGGGATGGCCAAGGTCTCCCGGTAGAAGTCCTCGTACACCTTCAAAATGGAGAGGGTGAACTCCTGGGCCTCTTGGGCGGTCTCGTGCATGGTGTGGCCCTCTTGCCACAAAAATTCCGAGGAGCGCAGGAAGGGTCGGGTGGTCTTTTCCCAGCGCACCACGCTGCACCACTGGTTGTACAGCTTGGGAAGGTCCCGGTAGGAGTGGATAATCTTCTGATAGTGCTCGCAGAACAGAGTCTCGCTGGTGGGGCGCACAAACAGGCGCTCGGGCAGCTTCTCGCCGCCGCCCTCGGTGACCACGGCGCATTCGGGGGCAAAGCCCTCCACGTGGTCCTTTTCCTTTTGCAGCAGGCTTTCGGGGATGAACATGGGCATGTACACGTTCTGCACGCCCAGCTTTTTAAAGCGCCGGTCCAGGTCCGCCTGCATGTTTTCCCACAGGGCATAGCCGTAGGGCTCGATGACCATGCAGCCCTTCACGCTGGAATAGTCCATCAGCTCGGCCTTTTTCACCACGTCGGTGTACCACTGGGAGAAGTCTTCCTCCATGGAGGTGATGTTCTCCACCATCTTTTTTTGCTGTGCCATAAAAAAACAAGTCCTTTCGGGCAGATTTCGATTCTTTGTCCATTATATAGGCATGCCTCGCTTTTTGCAAGGAAAAACAGGCGTCCCGCTGTAAAAAAGCGGGAATCCCCCGGCTATCCCTCTTACTGTAGAGAGAGGCCGCCTGCTTTTCCCAGGGGGATAAAAACCGCGCTCCTTTTCTTAAAAAAAGGGGAGTGCCTTCCTTGCGGCGGGCAGAAAAAGAGCCCGGGCAGCTGCCCGGGCACGCTTCTTACCAAAATTTAGGTTTACCGTGTGGCTTACGCGTTGGTGTGGCCTTCGATGTACTCCACCAAAGCGCCAACGGTCTTGATGTTCTCCACTTCCTCGTCGGGGATTTCCACCTCGAACTCGTCCTCGATGGACATCAGCAGGTCCACAACGTCCAGGGAATCGGCGCCCAGGTCGTCCGCAAGCGTGGTTTCCGCGGTGATGGAATCCTCCTCAACATCGAACTGCTCGCTGAGAATCGCCTTGACTTTTTCAAACACCATTTCTTGTTCCTCCTAAGTTTTTGTTCTAAAAGGGTTTTGGGGGGCCGCGCCTTTTGGGGGATATGGACAAACCCCGCCTTTTTGTGATACAATCCAAAGGCTGGCGGGTGTGCCCTGGGCCGTATCCGTCACCTACATTGTATTGAGTACGTTCTGCTTTGTCAACCATGAATTGAAAATATTTTCCGAGATTCCCGGAAAAGGAGTGTTTTTATGCGGGTGCAAAACGCCGCCGTCATCGGCCATCCCATTGGCCACACCATGTCCCCCTTTATCCACCAGCGTCTTTTCGCCCTGGAGGGTATCCCCGTCTCCTACCAGGTGCTGGACGTGCCGGACCTGCCCGCCGCCCTGCCCGCCCTGCGGGAGCTGGACTGCTTCAACATCACCATCCCCCACAAAAGCGCCATTTTGCCCTTTTTAGACGGCCTGGAGGAAAAGGCCCGGCTCTTCGGCTCGGTGAACACCGTCCAGGTGAAAGAGGGCAAGCTGCTGGGCTTCACCACCGACGGCGCCGGCTGCTACAAGGCCCTGGAAAACCACGGCTGCGATTTTTCCGGCCGGGTGCTGCTGCTGGGCAACGGCGGCGCCGCCCGGGCCCTGGCTTTCGAGGCGGCAGCCCGCCAGCGGGATTTGGACTTGACCATCGCCTGCCGGGAGAGCTCCCAGCCCAAAGCGGTGGCCTTGGCCCAGGAAGTGGCTGCCTACCTGCGCCGGCGGGGGGATAGGGACTTCCGCCTGGAGGTGGACACCTATGAGGAGCTGGAGGCTTTCTGCCGCTGGGAAGGGCGCTCCTTCGACCTGCTCCTCAACGCCACCAGCGTGGGGATGTACCCCCATGCCGGGGAGAGCCCTGTCTCCGCCGAGGTGGTAGCCCGGTGCCGGGCCGTGTTCGACGCGGTGTACAACCCCGCCCAAACCCAGCTGCTGCGCCTGGCCGGGGAGGCGGGTGCCCTGGCCATTGGCGGCATGGAGATGCTGGTCTACCAGGCCGTGGCCGCCCATGAGATTTGGTACGGCACCCGCTTCCGCCCGGAGGACATCGACGCCCTCTGCCAAGACGCGGGGGCGGAGCTGGCCCGGCTTTTCCCGGGAAATGGGTGAGGAGGCTGCTATGGAACATCAGGAACCAGCAAAGAAGAAACGGCGCCGCCCCCGGCGCAGGCCCCGCGTCCAAAAGCCCCGGCCCCTTTCGGGGAACATTGTGCTGTGCGGCTTTATGGGCTGCGGCAAAAGCAGCGTGGGGCGGCGGGTGGCCAAGCTGTTGGAGCGCCAGTTCTGCGATTTGGACAGCTACATCGAGCAGCAGGCCGGCATGACGGTGGCGGAGATTTTCGCCAAAGAGGGGGAGGCGGGCTTCCGCGCCCGGGAGACCCAAGCCGCGGAGGAGGTGGCCGCCCAAAAGGGCATGGTCATCGCCAGCGGGGGCGGCACGGTGCTGTCCCCCCGGAACGTGGAGGCCTTCCACAAGCACGGGGCCCACATCCTGTTTTTAGACGTGCCCGTGGCGGCCCTCCAGGAGCGGCTGAAAAACGACAAGCGCCGGCCGCTGCTCCAGGTGCCGGATAGGCGGAAGGTCATAGCGGAGCTGTATGAAAAGCGGGTGCCCCTGTACCGTGCCGCCGCGGACATCACCGTGGATGGCGGCGCCCCTGCCGTAGTGGTGGCCAAGCGGGTGGCGGCGCTGTTCCAGTAAGGCTGCTTTACCGCTTTTTGGTCGTAAAGCAAAAAAGGCTTGACAAACGCCCGGCCTTGGAGTAGCATAAGAACGAATCTTGCAAAAGACGTGGAGGAACAAAGACGGTATGGTTTCCTGTAGCACAAAGCGATTTAGCTATTATTTTAGCTTGAGCCTGCGATTTACGGCCCAGGCTTTTTGTGCGTGGGAAAATACCGGCTGCGTTTGTCCATAGCATGGGAGCACAGCAGCCCAGGGCGCGGGGTATCCCGCCCAAGGAAAGGCCAGGTTGGTACCACCCGGCGTCCTTTGGAAATCCTGGGGAAGCTGCGGAGTTGCTCTATTCTAAACTTACATGCTGAAAGCTGGCGGAGCCGAACAGGCCCCGCCTTTTTTGTTTGTGTTTCATTTTGTGAAAGGAAGGGAAGTTCCATGATTATCGTACTCAAACCCCATCAGAAACAAGAAGTGGTGGATGAATTCATCCAAAAGCTCACCGGCCAATACGGCGTGCAGGTGAACACCTGGGTGGGCACCCACAGCACCGTGCTGGGCCTTATCGGCGACACCACCCCCATCGACGCGGAGTATATCGAGGCCCAGGATTTTGTGGAGAGCGTCAAGCGTGTGCAGGAGCCCTACAAAAAGGCCAACCGCAAGTTCCACCCCGACGACACCGTCATCACCTTGCCCGGCGGCCAGAAGATTGGCGGCGGCGGGCTGGCCCTTATCGCCGGGCCCTGCTCCGTGGAGAGCGAGGAGCAGATTTGCGGCATCGCCGAAAGCGTGAAGAAGTCCGGGGCCCAGTTCCTCCGGGGCGGCGCCTTCAAGCCCCGCACCTCTCCCTACTCCTTCCAGGGCATGAAGGCCGAGGGCCTGGAGCTCCTCTCCGAGGCCAAGAAGAAAACCGGCCTGCCCATCGTCACCGAGATTATGAGCATCGAGCACCTGCCCCTGTTCGAGGACGTGGACATCATCCAGGTGGGCGCCCGGAACATGCAGAACTTCGAGCTGTTAAAGCAGCTGGGCCGGCTGAACAAGCCCATCCTCTTAAAGCGGGGCCTGGCCAACACCATCGAGGAGCTGCTGATGAGCGCCGAGTACATCATGGCTGGCGGCAACGAGCAGGTCATCCTCTGCGAGCGGGGCATCCGCACCTACGAGACCTTCACCCGCAACACCTTGGACATCTCCGCCGTGCCGGTGATTAAGAAGCTGTCCCACCTGCCCGTCATCGTGGACCCCAGCCACGCCTCCGGCATCAACTGGCTCATCGAGCCCCTGGCCCTGGCGGCAGCCGCCATTGGCGCCGACGGACTGATCATCGAGGTCCACAACGACCCCAGCCACGCCCTGTGCGACGGCGCCCAGTCCATCACCCCCGCCCAGTTCGACGCCCTGGCCAAGAAGGTCTCCCAGGTCTCCGGCCTGGTGCGCAGCCTGTAAGCCCATGGAGATCGTCATTGTAGGCCTGGGCCTCATCGGGGGCTCTTTGGCCAAGGCGCTGAAACAGAACACCTCCCACCGGGTGCTGGGCATGGATGTAAACGACGACGTGCTGCTGGACGCCTGCTCCTGCGGCGCCATTGACGGCAAGGCCGCCCTCTCCGATTTGGAGCGCGCCGATGTGGTGTACCTCTGCCTCTATCCCGAGGACATTTTGGACTTCGTCCGCAGCTACGGCAGCCGGCTTAAGCCCGGGTGCGTCCTCACCGACGCCTGCGGCATCAAGCAGGAAATCTGCGCCGCCATGGAGGCGCTCTCCCAAAACGCCCCCTACCAGTTTGTGGCGGGCCACCCCATGGCCGGCAAGGAGCAAAGCGGCTTTGCCGCCAGCGACCCCAGCATCTTCATCGGCGCCTCGTACATTTTGGTGCCGGGGAAGGCCTCCCCCCAGGCGGTGGCCGTGGTGGAGGGCCTGGCCCGGCAGATGGGCTTTGGCCGGGTGGTGAAAGTCACCGCCCAAGAGCACGATAGGAACATCGCCTACACCTCCCAGGTGCCCCATGTGCTGGCCTGCGCCTATGTGCTCTCCCCCCGGTGCAAAGAGCACCAGGGCTTTTCCGCAGGCAGCTACCGGGACGTCTCCCGGGTGGCCAACATCAACGACGCCCTGTGGAGCCGCCTGTTTTTAGACAACCGCCAGTGCCTGGTGGAGGAGCTGGACGAGCTCCAGCGCAACCTGGGGCGGTTCCGCCAGGCCGTGGACCAGGCCGACGAGGAGGAGCTGCGGCGGCTGCTCCAGGCCGCGGCCCAGGTGAAACGGGAAGTGGGCTGAGGCCCAGAAAGGATGGTACCCATGAAGCTGACAATCCAGACGGCGCGGCCCTACAGCGTCATCCTAGAAAACGGCCTGCTGGACCGGGTGGGGGAGATGGCCCTGCAAACCCGCAAGCCCGGCTCCCAGGCCATGCTCATCAGCGAGACAAACGTCTACCCCCTCTACGGGGAGCGGGTGAAGGCCTCTTTGGAAAAGGCGGGCTTTGCTGTCTCCACCTTTGTGTTCCCCGCGGGGGAGGCCTCCAAGCAGCTGTCCACGGTGCTGGAGATGTACAGCGCCCTGGCCCGGCAGGGCTTCACCCGCACGGACTTCATCGTCACCCTGGGGGGCGGCGTCACCGGGGACATGGGCGGCTTTGCCGCGGCCACCTTCCTGCGGGGCATGCCCTTCCTCCAGGTGCCCACCACGCTGCTCTCCCAGGTGGATGCCAGCGTGGGCGGCAAAACCGGCGTGGACCTGCCGGTGGGAAAAAACCTGGTGGGCGCCTTCCACCAGCCCGAGGCCGTCCTCACCGACCCGGAGACCCTGGCCACCTTGCCGGAGCGCTTTTTCCGGGACGGCATGGGGGAGGTCATCAAGTACGGCTGCATCTCCGATAAGCCCCTTTTGGAGGCCCTGGAGGCCGGCACCGCCCTGGAGGACCTGGAGCAGCTGCTGGCCCGGTGCGTGGCCAGCAAGAAGTCCTTTGTGGAGGAGGACACCCGGGACACCGGCCGCCGGATGATTTTAAACTTCGGCCACACCTTTGGCCATGCCTTGGAGAAGCTCCACAACTTCCAGGGCCTCTCCCACGGGGAGGCCGTGGGCATCGGCATGGTGCTGGCCTGCCAGGTGGGGGAGAGGCTGGGCGTCACCCCGGCAGGCACCGGGGCCCGGGTGGCCGCCGTGCTGGAGCGCTACGGCCTGCCCACCCAGGACAGCTTCTCCTGGGAGGAGATCGTAGAGGCCACCGCTTTGGACAAGAAAAGCGACGGCTCCACCCTGCGGCTCATTCTCCTCACCCAGCTGGGGGAGGCCGCCATCTATCCCGTCACCCGGGATAGGCTGAAAACCCTGCTGTAAAGGAGGTATCCCTGTGGCGCAAGTGATTTACGGAAACCAGTTCCAAGGGGGGCTGGTGCGCATCCCCCCCAGCAAAAGTGCCGCCCACCGCCAGGTGCTCTGCGCCGCCCTGTCCCGGGGGAAGTGCACCCTCTCCCACGTGGACATGAGCGAGGACATCCAGGCCACCGTGGCCGCGGTGGAGGCCCTGGGCGCCAAGGTGAGCTTTGACGAGGGCGCTGCCACCCTTACCTTGGACGCCGCCAACCTCGGCCGCCAAAACGCCGCCATCGACTGCCGGGAGTCCGGCTCCACGCTGCGGTTCCTCATCCCCATTGCCGCGGCCTTGGGGGTCTCCGCCCGGTTTGTGGGCCGCGGCCGCCTGCCGGAGCGCCCCCTGGGCGTCTACGGGGAGATGCTGCCCGCCCACGGGGTGGAGTTCCGCTCCCAGGGCGGCCTGCCCCTGGAGATTTCCGGCAAGCTGAAAAGCGGCGTCTACCGCATGCCCGGCAACGTCAGCTCCCAGTTTGTCACCGGGCTGCTGTTCGCTTTGCCCCTGCTGGAGGGCGACAGCGAGATTGTCCTCACCTCCCCCCTGGAGTCCAAGGGCTACGTGGCGCTCACCCTCTCCATTTTGAGGGAGTACGGCGTCACCGCCCAGGAGACGCCCCAGGGCTGGCACATCCCCGGCGGCCAGCGCTATACCCCCCACAACTGCCAGGTGGAGGGCGACTGGTCTCAGGCGGCCTTTTTCCTGTGCATGGCGGCGCTGTCCCCCACAGGGGCGCCGGTGGCCATCCAGGGGCTGGACGCGGCCTCCCTCCAGGGGGACAAGGCCTGCGTGGAGCTGTTCCGCCAGTTCGGCTTGCCGGTTTCCTGGGAGGGCGGTATCCTCACCGCCCGCAACCCCCGGGCCAGGGAGCCCTTTGGCGGCCTGCGGGGCATCACCATCGACGCCGCCCAGATTCCCGACATGGTGCCGGCCCTGTCCGTCTGCGCCGCCTTGAGCCAGGGGGAGACGCGCATCCTCAACGCCCAGCGCCTGCGCCTGAAGGAGAGCGACCGCCTGGCCGCCATGGCAGAGGCCATCTCCGGCCTGGGGGGGCGGGCCCAAGCCACCGCCGACGGCCTGCGCATCTGGGGCGTGCCTCAGTTTCAAGGAGGCGTAGCCCAGGGCAAGAACGACCACCGGGTGGTCATGGCCCTGGCGGCGGCGGGGTTGCGGTGCGCCGGCACCCTGGCTGTCACCGATGCCCAGAGCATCCGCAAGTCCTACCCCGGCTTTTTCCGGGACTTTACCACGTTAGGAGGGAGCGCCCATGTCCTCGACCTGGGGTGAGAAGATACGCATTTCCATTTTTGGCGGCAGCCATACCCGCGCCATCGGCGTGAATATAGAGGGCCTGCCTGCCGGGGAGCCCATCTGCTGGGAGCAGGTGCTGGGGCAGATGGCCCGCCGGGCCCCCGGCCAGGACCCCACCGCCACCACCCGCAAGGAGGCCGACACCCCCCAGGTGCTCTGCGGCCTGCTGGATGGCGTCACCACCGGCGCGCCCCTGTGCGCCATCATCGAGAACACCAACCAGCGCTCCAAGGATTACAGCAGCCTGCGGGTGCTGCCCCGGCCCGGCCACGCCGACTACACCGCCTATGTGAAGTACGGCAATCACCACGACGTCCGGGGCGGCGGGCACTTTTCCGGTAGGCTCACAGCGCCGCTGGTGTTCGCCGGGGCCATCGCCCGGCAGCTGCTCCAGCGCCGGGGGATTCTGGTGGCCTCCCACGTGGCCTCCATCGGCGAGGTCCAGGACCAGCCCTTCGACCCGGTTTCCATCCCGCCCCAGCTGCTGGAGCGCCTTGCAGGGGAGTACTTCCCCGTCATCGATGCCGCCGCCAAGGAGCGCATGCGCCAGGTGGTGGAGGCCGCCCGCCTGGACTGCGACAGCGTGGGCGGCGTGGTGGAGTGCGCCGTCACCGGCCTGCCTGTGGGGGCGGGGGAGCCCATGTTCGGCGGGGCGGAAAACCGCATCGCCTCCCTGTGCTTTGGCATCCCCGCCATGAAGGGCATCGAGTTCGGCGCCGGGTTTGACGCCGCCCGCCGCCGGGGCAGCCAGAACAACGACCCCTTCTACTACGACGCCCAGGGCCAGGTGAAAACCCGCACCAACCACGCCGGGGGCATTTTGGGGGGCATCACCAACGGCATGCCCTTGGTGTTCCGGGCGGCCTTTAAGCCCACGCCCTCCATCGCCCAGGAGCAGGACACCGTCAACCTGGAGACAGGCCAGAACGCCACGCTGTCCATCCACGGCCGCCACGACCCATGCATTGTGCCCCGGGCCGCCGCCGCCGTAGAGGCCGCCGCCTGTGTGGCCTCGCTGGAGCTGCTGGCGGAAAGCGGGCTGTTATAATGTGTGGGAAACAAAACAGAAAGTGCGAAGAAAGGAACGATTGCCTGTGGAAGCAAAGGAATACGAGGCCCGGCTCTCAAAGCTCCGGGAAGAGATAGACGCCATCGACGGGGAGCTGCTGCCTCTGTTCCTGCGGCGCATGGGCTGCTCCGCCCAGGTGGCCCAACTCAAGGGGGAGGCGGGCATGCCTGTGTTCAGCCCCCAGCGGGAGCAGGCCATTTTGGACAAAGTGCGGGCCCGGGGGAGAGAGGACGGCGACGCCGCGGCGGCGCTGTACAGCTCCATCATGGCCATCAGCCGGGCCAAGCAGCATTTGCTGCTCCACGGCGGGGCGTCCCTCCGCCAGCTGGAGGCCACCGCCGCCCGCACGCTGCCCCTGGAGGGCGCCCAGGTGGTGTGCCAGGGCGTGCCCGGCGCCTTTTCCCACAAGGCGGCGCTGGAATTTTTCGGGGACATCTCTCCGGCCTTTGTGCCCACCTGGAAAGAGGCCTTTGAGGAGGTGGCCGCCGGCAAGGCGGATTACGCCGTGCTGCCGGTGGAAAACTCCGCCGCCGGTTCCGTCACCGGGGTGTATGACCTCATCCTCCGCTACCGGTTTTACATCGTGGGCGCCGTGGATGTGAAGGTGGAGCACTGCCTGGCCGCCGGGAAAGCCACCGGCGCCCCCACTGCAGCCGTGTCCCACCCCCAGGCCCTGTCCCAGTGCAGCGAGTACCTGGAGGCCCACGGCCTGCGGCCCATCCAGTGGTCCAACACCGCCGCCGCCGCCCGTTACGTGGCCCAGGAGGCCCCCGCCGGGGTGGCCGCCATCTGCTCCCAAGAGGCCGCCCGGGAGTATGGCCTCACCATCTTGGAGGAGGGCATCCAGAACGAGGCGGAGAACACCACCCGGTTCATCCTCATCTCCCGGGAGGCCATCCTGCCCCAGGACGCCGGGAAAATCAGCCTGTGCTTTGCGCTGCCCCACGTGACGGGCTCCCTGTCCGGCGTGCTCCAGCGCTTCGCCATGGCCGGGCTGAACTTGACCAAAATCGAGTCCCGCCCCCTGCCGGGCCGCAACTTCGAGTACGACTTCTACCTGGATTTCACCGGCAACCTCCACCAGCCCGCCACCTTGGAGCTCATCTGCGCCCTGCAAGAGGAGCTGCCCCGGTTCTCCTTTTTGGGCAACTACAGCGAGCGGTGATATAATTTTAGAAAGGAAGGATTTTCATGGCCGCCATTATCTTAGAGCCCGTTTCCACCCAAAGCCAGATAGACACCTTGTGCGCCATCGCCAAGACTGTCTGGCATGAGACATACGACGATTTGCTGCCCCCCGGCCAGCCGGACTACATGATTGAGAAGTTCCAGTCCGACCACGCGGTGAAGGAGCAGATGGCCCGGGAAAACTACCGCTATGTCCTGGCCAAGCTGGGGGAGGCGTACGTGGGCTTTGTGGGCTACGCCCCCCGCTACCAGGGCCAAGAGGAGATGTACCTGAGCAAGGCCTATATCCTGCCCCAGGGCCGCGGCCAGGGGGTGGTAGGCGCCCTGTTCCGCCTGGTGGAGGAGGAGACGAAAAAAGAGGGCCTTTCCCGCGTCCGCCTGACGGTGAACAAGGGCAACGCCCACGCCAAGGCCGTCTACGAGCACTACGGTTACCGCACGGTGGAGGCGGTCCAGTCGGACATTGGCGGCGGCTACGTCATGGATGACTATGTCATGGTGAAAGAGCTATGAGGCCGGGGGAGAGCCTGGAATCCCTGTCCCGGGAGCAGCTGCTGGAGCTCCTCTCCATCTACTCCAAAAACTGGCAGGCTATGGACGGGGTGTGGTTCCAGTCGGTAGAGGGAAAATACGGCATGAAAGAGGCCATGTACCACGATGTGGAAGCCTGGAAGCGCTTCACCGTCACCGAGGCGCGCCGTATCAAAAAGTTTCTAAACCTGCCGGAATACCCCGGTTTAGAGGGCCTGGAGCAGGCTTTGCAGTTCCGGTTTTACGCAAACCTCAGCCATTACCAGCTCATCCGCCAGGGGGACACTTTGCTGTACCGTGTGCTGGAGTGCCGTGTCCAGCAGGCCCGCACCCGGAAAAACCTGGGGCTGCACCCCTGTAAGCCCGCCGGGTTGGCAGAGTACGCCGGCTTTGCGAAGACCATCGATGGGCGCATCACCTGCCAGTGCCTCAGCTGCTGTCCAGAGGTCACCGACCCTGGGTGTGCCTGCGCCTGGCTTTTCCGTCTGAAGGGGGAAAACAGCCCTGCCGCCACTGGTGAATTTGCCGGGCTTTCTGGAAAACATAGTGAGAACTTCCGTCAGAACGACGGATAAAATTTGATTTTCGTTGTTTTGCACAAATTTATTCTTGGGGAACGTTCCTGGAATCTCTCCAGAAACAGCACACTTCCTTGGGCATGCCGCCGGAATTTTTCCCGGTGGGCAGGCCCATTTTTTGCGGCGGATTTGACAATCCACTCCTTGAATGGTATCATGGGGCGCCTGTGGGACAGGCAGGCATAAACGCCGGGCACGTCCCATAGATATAACCCTGTAAAAACCATCTCACAAGGAGAATCCACTATGAAGCGTATCGCAGCATTGACCCTTTCCGCCGCTTTGCTCGTTTTGGGCGCGGTGGGCCTTTCCATGCCCGCCTCTGCCGCGGGCCTGTCCCAGCACGTTCAGGTGACGGGCTACGACCCCAACGTGGACTACACCGCCGCTATCCAGCGCACTTTGGAGGACGGCAGCGCCTACGCCATGCAGGTGGGCGCCATCTACGAGCAGCAGCGCAACCTGAAAATCCAGGACTTGGGCCTGGAGCTGGAGCAGACCGACTACTTCCAGCGGTACACCACCGCCGCGGAAATCCTCCAGGCCATGGAGGAGGCCCAGCGCCAGGAGGAGGAGCCCGCCTACACCGAGGAGGATTTGGACTTGCTCTCCCGGGTCATCTACGCCGAGGTGGGCTGCACCTGGATTCCCGACTGGGTGCAGCGCATGGTGGGCAGCGTGGTGCTCAACCGGGTGAACAGTCCCTACTACCCCGATACCATCTACGACGTGATTTACCAGCCCGGCCAGTACGCCCCCACCTGGGACGGCTCCATCCACAAGACTCCTGACGCCCGCACCATTGAAAACGCCCGCTACCTGCTGGAAAACGGCAGCATCTGCCCGGAGAACGTGGTGGGGCAGAACTCCATCGTCACCGGCAGCGGGGTGTACACCTCCTACCAGGACCCCATTTTGGGCACCACGGTGTACTTCTGCTATCTGTAAAAAAAGCAAAAGGAAAGGCCGCTGCACAGCCGCAGCGGCCTCTTTCTATGTTCTGGTTAGTACACGCCCCAGAAAGCCAGCGTGGGGCACACCCGGGCATCCTGGATGGTCACCCGCAGGCCGTCGCCCTTCAGTCCCTCCAGGGGGATGAGCTTCTTGTAGCCCACCACCGTGCCCTGGTAGGCCTCTTTCCACTGGCCGCCCTGCCGCACTTCCAGGGTGAAGCGCTCCACCCGCTGGCTGCGGAGGACGTTCTCCTTCAGCGCCACCCAGCGGAACACCTGGGGCTTTTCCCAAGCTGCCTCCAGCACGCAGTGGGTGACGCCCTCCTCTGTCTGGAACCAGTGGTCGTAGCTGTCCTGGCGGAGATTTTCCACGCCGTGGCCCTCCTGGGCGCTGGAGGCGGAAAGGGCCGCCTTTTCCAGCAGGTTCTCCCGGAAGGCCTCCCGCAAGGCGTCGCCCAGCTCCTCCAGGCGGCGCACGTCATTTTCGTGGAACAGCCCCTCTGCCGTGGGCGGGATGTTCAGCAAAAAGGTGCCGTTGCCCCCCACCGAGCGGACGTACACGTCCAGCAGCGTGTCCAGGGACTTTACCTGATTATCCTCCTCCGGGTGATAGAACCACCCCGGCCGGATGGAGGTGTTCACCTCCGCGGGGTACCAGATGAGCTCCTGCTCCTCCCGCAGCGCCTCCCGGCTGCCCAAGTCCTTGTCCGAGGCGGAGATCTTCCGCTGACGGAAGCTTTCGTCGTCCGCCTGCTGGCTTAGGCTGGCGATTTTCTCCGTGTCCCGTGTGCGGGCGGGCACCACGCTCCACTCGCTGGGACGGGTGTCCCCGGCCTCGTTGCCGCACCAGCGGATGTCCGGCCCGCACACGTTGATGCAGGCCCCCGGCTGGAGCTTGCGAATCAGCGCGTAATAGCGCTCCCAGTCGTAGTACTGCTTCTTGCCGTTGGGGCCCTCGCCGCAGGCCCCGTCGAACCACACGGCGAAGATGTCCCCATACCCGGTGAGCAGCTCCTCCAGCTGGGCGCAGAAGTAGTCGTCATAGGCCTTGCCCTGGCCGTAGAGGGGGTTGTTCCTGTCCCAGGGGGAGAGGTACACCCCAAAGCGCAGCCCTTCCTCCCGGCAGGCCTGGGCGGTTTCCCTTACAATGTCGCCCTTGCCGCCTTGATAGGGGCTGTGGGCCACCGAGTGCTCCGTGTACCGGCTGGGCCACAGGCAGAAGCCGTCGTGGTGCTTGCAGGTGAGGATAAGCCCCCGCATCCCCGCGGACTTCACCGCCCTGGCCCACTGGCGGGCGTCCAGCTTCTCCGGGTTGAAAATCGCCGGGTCCTCGGTGCCGTCGCCCCACTCCCGGCCGGTAAAGGTGTTCACCGTAAAGTGGACGAAGGCGTAAAATTCCAGCTGTTGATAGGCAAACTGCCGGGGGCTGGGCACTACCTGCACCAGCCGCCGGTCCAATTCCGTGTAGTTCATAGTCCAAACAACCTTTCCTCTCCCTAGGCGGGGTTACTTGGCACTATCATAGCAAAATCTGCCGGAAAAGGGAAGGACCATTTTCCGGCCCCGCCATACAAATCCCAGGCAGCTTTTATGGCCCTTGCGAGGGAAAGGTGCTTGCACCGCCGGTACCGGGCAAAATCCCGTAAGAGCGGCAGCAAAAAAGCCTCCCTTGCCGGGAGGCCTTTCCACACTCTTTTTACTTGTCGATGTACTCCCGCACAAAGAAGTCCGCGCCGATTTTCTCGCACACCCGCTTGCAGGCGTCAATCTCCTCCTTGGGCATGGTGCTCACCACCGTCATGCGCACGTGGGGCACGTTGAACACAGCGGTGGAGGTGAACTTCAAAATGGCCGGGAAAGCCTGCAGCCCATACTGGCTGTGGCAGATGGCCTCGTAGCCCTCGGCGGTGCTGGCGTTCAGGCTGACAGATACGGCGTCCACTTTGCCGTCCAGCTCCAGGGCGGCGTTGCGGCCGGTGATAAGGTCCGCCAGGCCGTTGGTGTTGATGCGGATAAAGTGGGAGCCGTTCTCCTTGATTTTGTCGCACAGCCACATCATGTCGTCCCAGCGGCAGGCGGGCTCGCCGTAGCCGCAGAACACCAGCTCGTGGAAGCGGTTCAAATCGTAGCGGCAGAGCTCTTCCCAAATCTCCTCCTTGGTGGGCTCGCCGTTCTGGTACCACAGGTTGTCCGCGTACAGGCTGCCGGCGCTGTTGTTGCGCAGGCAGAAGTCGCAGCTGTTGCAGCACTGGTTGGTCATGTTGATGTACAGGTTCTGCTCGTATTCATAGGTGATGGCAGCGCCATATTTGTTCTGTTCCATTGTGTCCAATTCCTTTCCCAAAATCTCCGCGGCTTAGCCCAAGCCAAACAGCCGCGCGGCATTTTCCGCGGTGATGTCCAGCACCGCCTGGGCCTCCAGGCCCCGCAGCTCCCCAATCTTCTCCGCCACCAGGGGGATGAGGGAGGAGTCGTTCCGCTTGCCCCGGTGGGGGACAGGGGCCATGTAGGGGGCGTCCGTCTCCAGCAGCAGCCGGTCCAGGGGGATGTTCTGGGCCACCTCCACAGCGTGGCGGGCGTTTTTAAAGGTGACTACGCCCCCCAGCCCGATGTACATGCCCAGGCCCAGAATTTCCCGGGCCGTCTCCCAGCTGCCGGAAAAGCAGTGCACCACGCCCCGGGGCCGGTACTTCCGCAGGAACTCCACCGTGTCGCCGTGGGCCTCCCTGTCGTGGACCACAACCGGCAGAGCCAGCTCCTGGGCCAGCTCCAGCTGGGCGGCAAAGACCTCTTGCTGGCGCTCCTTGGGGCAGGCGTCCAGCCAGTGGTAGTCCAGGCCGATTTCGCCCACCGCCACCATTTTCGGCTCCTGCAAATACCGCCGCACCTGGGAGAGCCAGTCCTCCGGCAGCTCCCGGGCCTCCTCGGGATGTATCCCCGCGGCGCCGCAGATGTAGTCATACCGCCGGGTCAGCTCCAAGGTGGTTTGGCAGCTTTTCAAGTCGGCGGCCATGTTCACAATGCCCACCACGCCCTGTTCCGGCAGCACCCAGCCCAGCAGCTGTTCCCGGTCGCTGTCGAATTGTTCGCTGTCATAGTGGGCGTGGGAGTCAATTATGTTTCGCAAAAAATCACCTCGGAAAAACCGCAAAGCGGCGTAAAAGTTTTTAGTCAAGTTTTTTTCAAAAAACTTGCGGTTGGTAAGGCGGAGCCTTACGGCCTTAACAGGCACAGCCGGGAGAAGAGTGCCAGGGCCGTTGTCATACCGGGCGCAGCCCGTAAACAAGGGCCCGGCCGGTTCTCAGAAAGCGAATGGCACGGAGCCGGAACAGCGGCCATAGAAACGTTGGCAGCTTGGACACCGCACCTCTTAACCTCGCAGCGCTCCGCCCCGTGACCCGCCAGCTTTCTTCCTCGAAAATCCGGGAAGAGACCTGCACCCGTCTCCGGCGCGGTCGCGTTCTAACGGCTTGCACAGGCGCGGCGTTCAGCCGCCGCCCATTGGCGCGAATTGTCCCGCGCGGCCACGCGCCGCGACTTGACAGAAATGCAACCCCCGCCGCGCACGTGCGCTAGCGGTTCGATGAGCACGAGCGAAGCGAGCTGCCACAGGCGCGAATTGACAGCGGAGGCACTCCGCTTAGCACAGCTTGGCTCCGGCGGGGATGGCGTCGTCCACCATAATCAGGTTCAGCTTCTCCTCGCCCTTTTCCGTGTGCACGGCGCTGAGCAGCATTCCCTGGCTCTCCAAGCCCATCATCTTCCGGGGCGGCAGGTTCACAATGGCCACCAAAGTCTTGCCCAGCAAATCCTCCGGCTCGTACCACTGGTGGATGCCCGAGAGAATCTGCCGGTCGGTGCCGGTGCCGTCGTCCAGCGTAAAGCGCAGCAGCTTCTGGCTCTTCTTCACCGCCTCGCAGGCCTTCACCTTCACCGCGCGGAAATCGCACTGGCAGAAGGTGTCAAAGTCCACCTTTTCCTCCAGCTGGGGCTCCACCTCTATGGCGGGCAGCTGGGCCTTGGCGGCCGCCTCCTCCCGGGCGGTGACTTTCTCCATCACCTCGTCCACGTCCAGCCGGGCAAAGAGGATTTCCGGCTTGTCCGTCACCCTGCTGCCGCTGGGGTACAGGCCGGTCTTGTCCAGGTCGTCCCAATCCCGGGGCTGGGTGTTCAGCTGGGCGAAAATCTTCTCCGCCGTCTCGGGCATAAAGGCCCCCAGCAGGCTGGCGCCCAAGGCCACGCAGTCCACCAGGTTGTAGAGCACCTGGGCCAGCCGGGGCTTCTTCTCCTCGTCCTTGGCCAGCGCCCAGGGCATGGTCTCGTCAATGTATTTGTTGCACCGCTTGAACAGTGCGAAAATCTCCGTGATGGCGTCGGCCACCCGCAGGCTCTCCATCTTCTGGGCCACCTTGTCCCGGCAGGCGGCGGCCACAGCCAGCAGGTCGTCGTCCACAGGCTCCTTGACGCCGGTGTTCTCCACCACGCCGCCGAAGTACTTGTTGCTCATGGAAATGGTGCGGTTCACCAAGTTCCCCAGCACGTTGGCCAGGTCGGAGTTGTTCCGCTCGCACACCAGCTCCCAGGTGAGGTTGCCGTCGTTGTCGTAGGGCATCTCGTGCAGCAGGAAGTACCGCACCGCGTCCACGCCGAACATGTCCACCAAATCGTCGGCGTAGATGATGTTGCCCTTGGATTTGCTCATCTTGCCGCCGTTCATCAGCAGCCAGGGGTGGCCGAACACCTGCTTGGGCAAAGGCAAATCCAGGGCCATCAGGAAGATGGGCCAGTAAATGGTGTGGAACCGGATGATGTCCTTTCCAATCAAATGCAAATCGGCGGGCCACAGCGTATGGAACTGCTCCTCGCAGTCCCCGCCGCAGTGGTAGCCAATGCCGGTGATGTAGTTGGTCAGCGCGTCCAGCCACACGTACACCACGTGCTTGGGGTCAAACTCCACGGGGATGCCCCAGGTAAAGCTGGTGCGGGACACGCACAAATCCTGCAGGCCCGGCAGCAGGAAGTTGTTCATCATCTCGTTTTTCCGGGCTACAGGCTGGATGAACTCCGGATGCTCGTTGATATACTCGATCAGCCGGGGGGCGTACTTGCTCATCTTAAAGAAGTAGGCCTCCTCCTTGGCGGGGTGGACCTCCCGGCCGCAGTCGGGGCACTTGCCGTCCACCAGCTGGCTCTCGGTCCAGAAGCTCTCGCAGGGGGTGCAGTACAGGCCCTCATAGGCGCCCTTGTAGATGTCGCCCTTGTCGTAGAGGTACTTGAAAATCTTCTGCACCTCTTTTTCGTGGTACTCGTCGGTGGTGCGGATGAAGTGGTCGTAGGAGACGTTCATCAAGTCAAACTGCTCCTTGATGATGGCGGCCACCTTGTCTACAAACTCCTTGGGGGTGACGCCTTCGGCCGCAGCCTTCAGCTCGTTCTTCTCGCCGTGCTCGTCGGTGCCGGTCTGGAAGAACACATCGTAGCCCTCTTTGCGCTTAAAGCGGGCAATGGCGTCCGCCAGCACAATTTCGTACACGTTGCCAATGTGCGGCTTGCCAGAGGTGTAGGCAATGGCCGTGGTGAGATAGTACTTGCCTTTGTTTGTCATGAGTTATACCCTCCTGCCCAGTGGCTGGGCGCAAATCTATAAAATAAAATTTGGATAGGCTGGCTAAAGAACTTTTCCGCTCGCTTCGCCGGGCTTCCCTTAGTTTTAGTTGCGGCCTTTATTGCAGCAACAGCACGGTGAACACCGTCGCCACCATCAACACGGCCAGCACCGCCGCCGTGATGCGCACAAACAGCATCCGCCGCTTATGGTTATAGCCTTTCATTGTGATGCGCCATCCTTTCCGGCTCAATTCATCCAAAAGCCGATAATTACTAAATAGTTTACCATTTTCCCCGTGGTTTGTAAACAGCTTTGTCCTCCAAATGGCAAAAAACAGGGCCGCCGGGGAACCGGCGGCCGCAGCGCGTTATTATAATGGATTTCAGTTGGCAAAGGGCAGCACGCGCATACCCGGCAGCGCCAGTGGCTTATAGACTTGCTGAGACCCGGCGGCGTGCCAAATCCGGCCAATGGCCCACAGCTGCCCGGTGGCGTCCACAAACAGCGGTGTGCCCTCCACCTGGCACGAGAGGACAGAAAGTACGTCATTTGCCGAACGGTTCGTCCGAGTTGATCCACGACTGTTTTTGTCCTCTCGGTTGTATGTGGGAACATATCATATTATTTTAATCATAAATTCCTTTTCCGAGACAACATTTTTTAAACTTCTTTCCGCTACCACAAGGGCATGGATCATTTCTTCCTACTTTTTTCTTCTTTATATCTGTACTTTTGATACCTGGATACTCATATGGAATACCATGTTTTTCAAAATATATTTTATCGATAAGGCTGGGACCATTAGGTGGGAAAAAAGCCGCACTATCTTTTATATGTTCCTTCAACTGCGAATCCAAAAAATATCCTTCTATAACATCCAGCTCGTCAGAAGATAAAACATTGGCATGATTCTCTATTCGCCAAACAAGATAGTCAATAAAGTCCTGTGCTCCTTTATGTAAGTATTTCAAAATTTCAATTATATTTTCAAAATCATGCCAATTACACACCCACGGATACGGCTCATCTACATCTTTCTCTAATATTAACGATGTATTTACTGCCAGACCGCCAAATTGATTCAGGGTAAGCACCAGTGGTAATATAGTTTTCCGTGAGATGTTTTGTATTTGAAATTTATTATTTTTATTCTCATACAAAACTACATTGTTTTGCCTTTCAATAAACTTTTTCAGGGTGATTGCCTGTGCATAGGCACCCCCAATCCCACTGTCCGAATGAAAATGATCAGTAATGCGCGTATATGCTTTTTGAGGATTAAAAAATGGCTCTCTAACTTTAGAAGCCTTTACCTCCGCTATCAAAATATAATCATGAAACTCAATTAAAAGATCATGTTCTTTCGTTCCCCTCTCTTCACACACATTTGTATGATATATTGCCTGATCTCCAAAAACTCTTTTGAAACAGTCAAGAAATTGATTTTCCACAATTTCAGCTTTAATTTTTTTATACTTATCTGCAAATTTATTCTTTGGATTTTCCAAAACTTCAGTTATATAATTATAAATTGCATTTAATAAAAACTGTGGATGAACGATAAATAAAGTTTCTCCTTCATCAATCCAACAAAGCGGATGCTCCGCAAATGGATTTTTCCCATTATAATATAAAAAATCTCTTGCTTTTCTGTACAGTCCAAAAATAGTTAATAGCTTTTCTCCTTTTTCTTTTCCAAACTTTTCTCGTACCTTTGATGCCTTTATTGAATTTAGTCCATCCATTGCATTTTGAAAATTATCCCTTGCCGGACCTTGAGCGAATGCCATTAATCGC
>DSTMR04002__coassemble_734_pt1 | contig 43269 bp, 41 predicted proteins | sample DSTMR04002__metabat2_low_PE_040 | metagenome-assembled genome bin DSTMR04002
AGAAAAAGCATCCAAGCAAACGCCTGGATGCTTTTTTTACTGCCATCTATTCTATGGGAAAGCCGGGCAAAACCCGGCGTATATGGCGGCATTAGGGGCGAGCTTCCCCCCAGCGGCGGAGCACCTGGGCGGCGGCCTCTTCTTCCACCTGGGGGAAGGGCACCAGGGGCTGGGGCTCCCCGGCGGGGGCGATGGGCTTTTCCAGCCAGAGCACGTCCAGCCAGCGGCCGTGCTTATAGCCCACCTGGGCAAAGCGCCCGGCCTCCCGGAAGCCCAGCGCCTGGTGGAACGCCACGCTGGGGGCGTTCTCCGCGGTGACGCAGCCGTACACCGTGCGCACCCCCTGGAGCCGCAGCAAATCGAACAGGGCGCCGTACAGCCGGGAGCCCAGCCCCCGGCGGGCCGCCCCCTGGCGGAGGTACACCGTCAGCTCGGCGCTCCACTGGTAGGCGGGGCGGGCGGCGTAGGGGTGGGCGTAGGCGTAGCCCAGCAAAGCGCCGTCCTCCTCCCACACCAGGTAGGGGAAGCGGGCGGTGGTGTCCTGGATGCGGCGGGCGAACTCCTCCACCGTGGGGACGTCGTACTCAAAGGAGACGATGGTGCCGGTAACATAAGGGGCATAGATTTCCAGGAGGCCGGGGGCGTCCTGGGGCGTGGCGAAACGGAGCATGGGAAGCCTTCTTTCCAAAACTACTTTTTCCAGGGCCAGAAGTACAGCCCATAGGCCACCAGGCACAGGGAGATAATCCCCGCGCTGATGGCGGCCCCGATGGCCATAGAGGTGTGATGCAGCGGCCCGGCCACCATGCTGATGACAATGGCGGCGGCGTCAAAAAACAGCAGCAAGCGGTACAGCCTGCGTTCCACTTCTGTCACAGTGTCTCCCCTTCTTTCCAGTGTTTTTCTCTATTCTACACGGTTTTTCCCCGGGACGCAAGGGGCAAGCTTTCCCCCAAGGCCCCGGCCAGGGCGGCGAGCTGCTCCAGGGTGAGGCGCTCGGCGCGGATGTTGGCGGCCACCCCGGCGGCCAGCAGGGCCTGCTCCACCTGGGGCTTGGGCACCCCCAGCGTGGCGGAGATGGAGTTGGCCGCTGTTTTGCGGCGCTGGGCAAAGGCCCCTCGGGCCACCTGGAAGAACCACTTCTCGTCCTCCACCGCCACGGGGGGTTGCTGCAGCACGTCCAGGCGGATGACGGCGGAATCCACCTTGGGCGGGGGCATAAAGCTCCCCCGGCCCACAGGGAACAGCACCTGGGGCTTGCTGCGGTAGTGCACCGCCACGCTCACCGCGCCGCACTCCTTGGAGCCGGGGGCGGCGCACAGCCGGGCGGCGGCCTCCTTCTGCACCATCACCGTGATGGACGTCAGGGGCAGGTGCTCCTCCAGCAGGCGGAGAATCACCGGGGAGGTGATGTAATAGGGCAGGTTGGCGCACACGCACACCGGGCCGCCCCCGAACTCCTCTTGGATAAGCTGGTCCAAATCCAGCTTCATCACGTCGCCGGGGATGATTTTCACGTTGTCCCGGCCGGCCAGAGTCTCCTCCAGCACGGGGAACAGCCGGGAGTCCAGCTCGATGGCGCAGACTTTCTCCGCCACCTGCGACAGCTCCCAGGTGAGCACGCCAATGCCCGGGCCCACCTCGATGACGCCCTTGCAGTCCCCGGCGCCGCAGGCCTGGGCCATGCGGGGGCACACGGTGGGGTTGATGAGGAAGTTCTGCCCCAGGGCCTTGGAAAAGCGGAACCCGTGGCGGGAAAGCACCTCTTTGATGCGGCCGGGGTCGGAGAGGCCGCCCGCGGCCTTTGTCTGGTTGCTCATGGGATGTCCTCCTGTTCTGTCACTTGGTATAGCACGCGGCTGCCGTCGTCGTAAACCCGGGGGTAGAGGGCGTCCAGGGCCGCCTGGTTTACAGGGTAGGAACCGCGCTCGAAATCGCTGACCAAAATGTAGCGGACCTGGTACTGGGCCAGCAGGGCCTGGCTCTCCTGGGGGGCGGCGTACATCTGCCCCACGTCCCGCTGGGCCCTGTCATAGGGCAGGCCGTGGTAGTAGAGGTAGGACGGGGAGCCGCACACCACATTGCGCCCGGCCAGGGCGGCGATTTCGTTGTTGTGGCGTGTGTCGGTGAGGATGACCGACCCGGGGGCGGTGTTGGCCTCCACCCACTGGGCCAGCTCCACGGCCCCTGTGCTGAAGAGCTCGTAGCGGGCCACGGCCTCCCGGCCCATAGTCAGCACCGCGGAGAAGGAGGCCACCGCCACCACCCCCGCGGCAGCCCCGGCCCGGGCCCGGCGGCTGCGCAGCAGCCCCAGCCCCCGGCAGGCGCACCGGGCGGCGGCACAGCAGAGAAAGGCGTAGGCCGGGTACAGCAGCTTGTTGTTGTCGTAGACGTTGGGCTGGAACACCACCAGCTCCGCCAGCAGCCAGATGGCCAGGGCCGGGGCCAGCCGGAGGAACGCCCCGCCGCGGCTGAGGAACAGCCCGCCCAAGGCCAGCAGCCCCGCCAGGCCCAGGTTTTGCAGGTAGAAGAACAGGTAGCTCTCCGCCCCGATGGCCCAGCCCAGGTGTCCCTGGAGGAAGCCGCCCTCCCCCGCCTGCTGGAAGGTCCACACACACAGCTGGGGCAAAGCCAGCGCCAAGGACACCGCCAGCAGCACGCCCCAGGGGAGCAGCGCCTCCCGGGCCTGGCGGCGGCGGAAAGCCTCCCCCACCAAAAGGCCCAGCCAGAGCAGGAACAGCCCCAGCACCACCCCGGCGGCGGCCAGGAACAGGGGGCTGTCCTCCCTGTCCCGGAAAAGCTCCTTGCACAAAGCCAGCGCCCCCAGGCCTACCGCCAGCAGCAGCTTGCCCGCCCGGGCGGCAGGAACCTCCCAGCAGAGGCGCCCCAGCAGCCAGGCCGCCAGCCACACCCCGCACACCAGGCCCAAGGCCAAGAAGGAGTGGGTGTGGATCATGGGCAAGGCGCCGGCCATAAGACCCACCAGGAAAAAGCACCGCCGCTGTCCCTGGTAGACCGCCCGGCACAGCAAATACAGCGCCGGGAACAGCACCGCCCAGCCAAACAGCGTGGCCCGCTGGGGGAGCATCATATCCACCAGCACGTTGACCCAGCGGACGTTTTCCCCCACCAGGTTGGTGGGCGTCTCGTAAAAGGCGGTGAAGATGCGGGTGAAGTTTTCCACACCGCCGCCCAAAAAGTAGAAAAACCCAAAGCCCCCGTTGAAGGCGAAGAACACCCAGGCCAGGGCCGCCTGGGCCCGGCTCTCTGTCATGGCGGAGAAAAAGGCGTACAGCCCAAAGAGCACCTGGGCCCCCGCCGCCCACATGGGCAGCTGGTAGGCAAACCACAACGGCGCGCCCAGCTGGTACAGGCTGGCGGAGATGCTGTCCGACAAAAAGGGGTAGGAGAGCCGGGTGCCGGGCAGCAAGGAGTAGTCCGGGGGGAAGTCCCCCTGGTTGGCCAGGCTGGTCAAAAAGCTCAGGTGCATGCTCATGTCCCCGTAGGTGGCCTGGCTGGAGTACACCGCGCCGCCCTCCCAGCGGAAAGAGTGCCACACCAAAAAGCAGAAAAACGCCCAGACGCCCAGCACCACCCACAGGAAGTTCCGCCGGGCCCAGGCGGAGAGGGCCTCTCTCACCCCAAAGCCCGGCCGGGAAAGGCGGCGGCAGCCCGCCAGCGCCCCGGCGGCCAGCGCCAGCGCTAGCCCCAGCCCCAGCCACTGGGCCAGGGGGGTGAAGCCCACAGCGAAAGCCAGCAGCGCCGGCAGCCACTGGAGCAGCACGCTGCCCCACACGCTGCCCACCAGCAGCCGCACCCCGGGGCCCTCCCCCGGCAGCGCCAGGCGGGCCAGGCACAGGCCGCTGGCTTGATAGCCCCCAAAGAGGAGCGCCGCCAGCAGCGCCCCTTGCAAAGTCCCCTCCACGAAACGTCCTCCCCCTGGAACATACTCCCCCGTGTTAGGACTGTATTGTACCATTTCCCAGGGGAAAGCGCAACCCTTGCCAAACCGCGGCGGGGATAGTATAATAGCAGCAAACACAAAGGGGGTCTTTCTATGGAACGCCGGGATAAAGTCAACTACTACCTGGATTTGGCCGAGGCGGTCAGCCAGCGCGGCACCTGCCTGCGCAAGCTCTACGGCGCGGTGATTGTGAAAAACGACGAGGTCATCTCCACAGGCTACGTGGGGGCGCCCCGGGGGCGGCAGAACTGCTCGGACCTGGGCTACTGCCTGCGCACCCAGCTGGGCATCCCCCGGGGGGAGCGCTACGAGCTGTGCCGCTCGGTCCACGCCGAGGCCAACGCCATCATCTGCGCCTCCCGCCGGGACATGATCGGCGCCACTTTGTACCTGGTGGGCAAGGAAGTCCCCACCGGGGAGTATGTGAAGGACGCCATGTGCTGCTCCATGTGCAAGCGCCTGGTCATCAACGCGGGCATTGAGAAAGTCATCGTCCGGGACGACAAGGAGCGCTACCGTGTGGTAGACGTGGCCCAGTGGATTGCCGACGACGAATCCCTGAAAGGGGTGCTGGGCTATTGAGCGGGGAAGGGAAACGCCCCCACTACGGCCTGCTGGACACGGTGCGGGGCGTCTGCATCCTCAGCATGGTGGCCTACCACGGCATGTACGACCTGGTGGACATCTTCGGCCTGCCCAGCGCCTGGTACACCGGGCTGCCGGGGTACATCTGGCAGCAGAGCATCTGCTGGACGTTCATTCTCCTCTCGGGGATGTGCTGGCAGCTCTCCCGCCGCCACGTGAAGCGGGGGCTGCTGCTGGTGGGCTGCGGGGCGGCCATCACCCTCATCACCTGGCTGGTGATGCCCAGCCAGCGCATCCTCTACGGGGTGCTGAACCTGCTGGGGCTTTCGGCCCTGCTGCTCATCCCCCTGGACAAGGTGTTCCGCAAAATCCCGGCCTGGGCGGGGCTCGGGGGGGCGCTGCTGCTCTTTGCCCTGACGAAAAACGTCTCCCGGGGCAGCCTGGGTTTTGAGGGCCTGGTGCTGTGCCGGCTGCCCAGCTGGCTGTACGCCACGGACCTTTTGGCGGTGGTGGGGTTCCCCTCCCCCAGCTTTTGGAGCACGGACTACTTCCCCCTGCTGCCCTGGTTCTTCCTGTTCTGCGCGGGGTACTTTTTGTGGAGCCTGCTGGACAAGAGCCCCCGGGCCAAGGAGCTGCTGCGGCCCGGCCTGCGCCCCCTAAGCTTTTTGGGGCGGCACAGCCTTGTCATCTACCTTATCCACCAGCCCGCGCTGATGGCGGTGTTCACCGTCCTGGGGCGGATAGCGGGCTAACCGAACCGAAAAAGGCTTGCGGCCGTGGCGGCTGCAAGCCTTTCTTGCTGGGTGGGGGTTAGCGGTCCTCCTGGGCGGTGACGCTGCGGTTGATGGCGCACAAAATCCCCTTGACCGAGGCGATGCTGATGTTGTGGTCCATGCCCACGCCGAAGACGGTCTTCCCCTGGTGGCGCAGCTGGATGTAGGACACGGCCTTGGAGTCCGCGCCGGCGGACACGGCGTGCTCGCTGTAGGAGACGAACTCGTAGTCCGTCAGGCCCAAGGCCCGCAGGGCGTTGAAAAAGGCGTCGATGGGCCCGTTGCCCCGGCCGGACACCTCCTTGTTCACGTGGTGGGTGCGGATGACGCCCTCAAAGTCCACCAGCACCTGGCCGCCCATGCCGCTTTCCTCGAAGATGCGGTAGGTGAGCAGGTGGTAGGGGTGCTTTACCTCCAGGTACTCCTGGCGGAAGATGGCGAACACCTCCCCGGGGCTCAGCTCCCGGCGGGCGCGCTCGCAGGCCTCCTTTACCAGGGCGCCGAACTCCGGGTGCATGGCCCGGGGCAGCTGGTAGCCAAAGGCCTGGCGCATGACAAAGGCCGCGCCCCCCTTGCCCGACTGGCTGTTGATGCGCACAATGGGCTCGTACTGGCGGCCCAAATCCGCGGGGTCGATGGGCAGGTAGGGCACCTCCCAGTAAGGGGAGCCGTGCTTGGCCATGTAGTTGACCCCCTTGTTGATGGCGTCCTGGTGGGAGCCGGAAAAGGCGGTGAACACCAGCTCCCCGGCATAGGGGTGGCGGGGGTCCACCTTCATCTGGGTGCACGCCTCGTAGACCTCCTTGACGTGGTTCATGTGAGAGAAGTCCAGCCCCGGGTCCACCCCCTGGGAGTACAGGTTCATGGCCAGGGTCATAATGTCCACGTTGCCGGTGCGCTCCCCGTTGCCAAAGAGGGTGCCCTCCACCCGCTGGGCGCCGGCCATCAGTGCCAGCTCCGTGGCGGCCACGGCGGTGCCCCTGTCGTTGTGGGGGTGCACGCTGATGACGGCGCAGTCCCGGTGGCGCAGGTTGCGGCAGACGTACTCCACCTGGTCGGCGTAGGTGTTGGGGGTGCACAGCTCCACGGTGTTGGGCAGGTTGAGGATGGCCTTCCGCTCCGGGGTGGCGCCCAGGGCCTCCAGCACCTGGTCGCAGATGCCCACGGAGTTTTCCACCTCGGTGCCGGAGAAGCTCTCCGGGGAGTACTCGTACCGGATGGACATGCCCGGCTCCTGGCGGAGCATGTCCTCTGTCAAGGCGCGGATAAGGCGGGCGCCCTCCACGGCGATGTCGATGACGCCCTGCATGTCCGTCTCAAAGACCACCTTCCGCTGGAGGGTGGAGGTGGAGTTGTAAAAGTGGACGATGACGTCCTTCGCCCCGCGGATGGCCTGGAAGGTGCGGCGGATGAGGTGTTCCCGGGCCTGGACCAGCACCTGGATGGTGACGCCCTCTGGGATGAGGTCCCCCTCGATGAGGGTGCGCAGAATCTCAAACTCCGTCTCCGAGGAGGCGGGAAAGCCCACCTCGATCTCCCGAAAGCCAATGGCGGTGAGCATGCGGAAAAACGCCACCTTCTGCTCCAGGTTCATGGGGGTGACAAGGGCCTGGTTGCCGTCGCGCAAATCCACGCTGCACCACACCGGCGCCTGGGTGAGGGTCCTCCCCGGCCAGGCGCGGTCCGCCAGGGCGATGGGCTGGAAGGGCCTGTACTTTCGATACCCTTGGTTCATGACATCTCGTCCTTTCCACACAATTTCCCCGTACAAAACAAAACGCCCCAGGCGCGGCTTGCCGTCGCGCCCGGGGCGAAAACATCTTCGCGGTACCACCCGGATTTGGCGGGTTGCCCCGCCCTTTGCCCCCCCCTTGCGGGAGCCCGGCGGATAACGCCGCCACACGTCCCGCCCTACACAGCTTCAGGCGGGAAACTCTGGGATGAGCTATCCCGGCGGGGGCCCGCCTGCTTCCACCTGCCGCAGGCTCTCTGGGCGGCGCCCCGCCGTCTTGTTCCCTTCACAGTCTTTCCCTTTGTTGGCATTATAGGCCGGGCAGGCGGTTTTGTCAAGAGCGTGGCCTTAGCTTTCCTGCTGCTCCTGGCCCCAGGCGCGGCTGGCGGCCTCCCGGGCGATGTCCACCACCAGGTGGTCGGGCTGCTGGCCGTCCTCCCCCAGGGGCAGCGTTTGGTAGACCTCCATCACCATGGAGCGCATCCACAGGCTGGGGGTGATGCGCACCGAGTAGCCGCAGCCCGGCTGGCACATCCACTGGGTGGGCTGGGCCTGGGGCACCCCATAGGCGGAAAGCAGGCCGGTAATCACCCCGGCGTGGGTGACCAGCACCGTCTCCCGCTGGCCCTTGGCCATGACGTTCTGCACCAGCGTCTCAAAACCGCGGCACACCCGCTGCAGGAACACCAGGCCGCTCTCCCCTTCCGGCGGGGCGGCGTTGCCCCCCTCCTCCATCCACTGGAGGAACCGGGGGTCGTTTTGCAGCTCTTGGGCGGTTTTGCCCTCCCACTGGCCAAAGTCGCACTCGGCCATCTCCAAGATGACCTCGGGGTCCGCTTCGGGGTAGAGGATGCGCAGGGTGTCCACGCACCGGGTGGAGGGGCTGGCGTAAAAGGCCGTGGCCCGGGGGTAGCGGAACTTGGTTTTCAGCTCCAGCAGCTCCCCCAAAGAGGAGTCCGCCAGGGGGGAATCGGTGCGGCCAATATAGCGGCCCTCCAGGTTGCCCTGGCAGGGCATGTTGCGGATGAGGTGGATGACATAGGATTTCATAACGGCGTCTTCTCCTAGAATTTACGTTTTCTTCATCTATTTTTCCTTTTAGGCATTTACGGGCAGGGGTTATACTGTATAATTATCCTAGATATTCGCCCGCTTATCTAGCTGGTTTTGTTCCTTTAAGCCTGACTGGCCGGAAATTCCCCCGGCCGCCATTCCCTGTGACAATCGAGGTGTGCGCGATGCCAAACAACGATTTCCCAAGGATTTTAACGCTGCTGCGGAAGGAACGGGGCTTCAGCCAAAAGAAAGCGGCCGCGGACTTAGGCATCTCCCAGGCGCTGCTCTCCCACTACGAGAAGGGCGTACGGGAGTGCGGGCTGGATTTCCTGGTCCGCGCCGCGGCCTATTACGGCGTGTCCTGCGACTATCTGCTGGGGCGCACCCCCCACCGGGGCACAGCCCCTGCCGGCAGCCCACTTACCCAGGGAGCGGCCCCACTGGCCCCAAGCGGTGAATCCGCCGCCCAAACCCAGTGCCAAAGGCTGGAAAACTCCCTTTCTATTGTATTCGGGATTTTGGAAAAAATCAAGTGTGAAGCCGTGACGCGCCAGGTTTCCGCCTATCTCTCGGCGGCGGTGTACCAGGCGTTCCGGCTGCTGTACTCCGCCCGGGAGAAAAACCCCCAGGAGGCCTTCTCCCTGGACCCGCGGCTGTACGCCGCCCAGGCGGAGGCGCTGATGGACCTCTCCCTGGGGAAAGCCCGCTTCCTGCTGGAGGGGGGCAGCCTGGAGGACAGCCGAGGCATGGCCCAAAGCCAGCTGCCCCCCTTGGCCCCGGACATGCTGCTGCGGGAGTCCCCCCTGCGGGCGCCCTCCCTGCTGGAGCTGGTGCAGGAGGTGGAGGACACCATTGCCGGCAAACAGTGATAGCCCCCATCACCCCAAGGGCGGCGGGGCGGCGTGAGACTTTTTATCCTGTATAAAAATACATTATTTATACTTATGGGATTATCCCCGCTCCCCGCTTCTTGGTGGGGCGGGGATTTTTTCATCGGACACCGGCGAAGGCTGGAAAAGGAAAATAGTATTTGTCATACCACCGCAGGTGTGGTACAATAAATTAGATATCGTGTTGGCGCGGGCGGCTGGCTGCGAACCGGGCACGGCTTCCACGGCGATAGGAGCGTGGGCGGACGTCTCGCCCGCCGGCTGGGGTGATGCACCGACCGACGCGGCAGCAGAGAAAGCGCTAGGCGGTGCCCACCGGGCACCAGCGCCTCACCGCAGGCGTGGCGTGTAAATTTCGGAAAGCCATAAACGCGGGCCGCAGGCTTCTTTTTAGAAGGGGCCTCGCGACGATAGGAGCGTGCGCGACATGCTCACCGCAGGTGTGGCATAGGGATTGCAGAAAACCGCAAACGCGGGCCGCGGGCTTCTTTTTTAAAAGGGGCTTCGCGACGATAGGAGCGTGGGCGGCATGCACACCGCAGGTGTGGTACAATAGATTGCATTGGAGTATTCTGTTGGAATGGCCCCGCGAAAAGGGAACAGCCCGTGGGTTATTCGCCCGGGTTCCAGCAAATGCTAACAAGAGAAAGGCAGGTTAGGACCATGTGCGGCTTTGTGGGATATATTGACGGCGGCGACACCCTTCGGGACGAGGGGGTGCTCCACTCTATGGCGGACGCCATCCGCCACCGGGGACCGGACGACGCCGACTACTATATGGATGGCACCATTGCCCTGGGCTTCCGGCGGCTTTCCATCATCGACCTGGAGGGCGGGCGCCAGCCCATCCTCAATGAGGACGGCACAAAAGTGCTCACCTTTAACGGGGAGATCTACAACTATCAAGAGATTAAAAAGGACTTGCTGGCGGCGGGCCACGTGTTTAAAACCGCCACCGACTCCGAGGTGCTGCTCCACGGGTACGAGGAGTACGGCACCCAGCTGTTAAACAAGCTGCGGGGCATGTTCGCCTTTGTCATCTGGGACAAGGAGAAGCGGGAGCTCTTTGGCGCCCGGGACTTCTTCGGCATCAAGCCCCTGTACTACGCCCAGATGAACGGCACGCTGCTGTTTGGCTCGGAGATCAAGAGCTTTCTCCACCACCCCCACTTTGTGAAGGAGCTCAACGAGAAGGCCCTGGAGAACTACCTCTCCTTCCAGTACTCCCCCGGGCCGGAGACCTTCTTTAAAAACGTGTACAAGATGCCCCAGGGGCACTACTTTAAGTACAAGGACGGCAAGATGGAGCTGACCCGGTACTGGATTCCCACCTTCCAGGCCGAGGAGGACAAGAGCCTGGAGTACTGGGTGGACGAAATTGAGAAGACCTTTGACGACAGCGTGGAGGCCCACAAGATTTCCGACGTGGAGGTGGGCTCTTTCCTGTCCTCCGGCGTGGACAGCAGCTATGTGGCCTGCTCGGCCCATGTGGACAAGACCTTCACCGTGGGCTTTGACAACGGCACCAAGTACAACGAAATCAGCTACGCCCAGGAGCTTTCGGAGCAAATCCCGGTGAAGAACATCAGCCACATCATCACCCCGGAGGAGTTCTGGGGCAACTTTGGGAAAATCCAGTACCACATGGACGAGCCCCTGGCGGACCCCGCGGCGGTGGCCCTGTACTTTGTGTGCAACCTGGCCAGCCAGCACTTGAAGGTGGTGCTCTCCGGCGAGGGCGCCGACGAAATCTTTGGGGGCTACAACATCTACAAAGAGCCCCTGGAGATGCAGTGGTACGACAAAATCCCCTTCCCCCTCCGCAAGCTCATCGGCAAAATCGCCGGGGCGCTGCCTGCCCACCGGGGATTGAACTTCCTGGTGCGCCGTGGCAAGCGGCTGGAGGAGCGCTTCATCGGCAACGCCTATATGTTCACCGAGAAGGAGCGCCAGGCCCTGCTGAAGCATCCCACCGGCGCCCCGGCCCCCGAGGCGCTGTGCAAACCCTATTACGACATGGTGCGGGACAAGGACCCCGTGACCAAGATGCAGTTTGTGGACCTGAACATGTGGATGGTGGGGGACATCCTCTTAAAGGCGGACAAGATGAGCATGGCCAACTCCCTGGAGCTGCGGGTGCCCTTCTTGGATAAGAAAATCATGGCGCTGGCGGGGCGCATTCCCCTGAAGTACCGGGTCAACGAGGAAAACACCAAGTACGCCATGCGCAAGGCGGCCCTGCGGCGGATGCCGGAGAAGTGGGCTGGCAAAAAGAAGCTGGGCTTTCCGGTGCCCACCCGGGTGTGGCTGAAGGAGGACAAGTATTACAACATCGTCAAGGAGGAATTTTTGGGGGAGAACGCCCAGAAGTTTTTCCACACAGAGAAGCTTGTAAAGCTGCTGGACGACCACAAAAACGGCAAGGCGGACAACAGCCGCCGGGTGTGGACGGTGTATACCTTCTTGATTTGGTATAAGCAATTTTTTAACGAAGCGAGCAGCCGGTAAGGGGCGCGGCCGAGCGGCAGCGAGCGTAAAGTTTTTTGTGGTACGTCCGCAGGACGTACTCGCCTTCTTTTTCAAAAAAGGCGCGACCTTGCCCTTGCCCTTAGTGGGCGTCAGCCTGAAAAGAAACTAGGGAAACAGCGAAGCGTTTTTCCCGGCCGGCGGCGTACCGAGAAGGTGGCTTCCCGAAAGCTGGGCTGCGGGCCAGCGCCCCGCACAATCCCGTGTCCCCCGCCGTCGCTTATACCAAAGGGCGGCACACGCTTGGGGCGGGGTGACAGGAAAGCTCGGTGCGAAAATCTCTGCCGCCTCTGGCGGCACGGAGGACCCCCGGCGAGGGTCCTCCACCTAAAAATGTCCCACCGGGACATTTTTAGCCTCTCCTGCGCTTGCTGGCGCTATAAGACCGTGGGACGCTGTCCCACACCCTGCCAGCTTTCTTTCGAGAAAGCTGGGCAAAGAACTTTACCCGCCTACGGCGCGCACGTGCGCTAGTGGTTCGCACAGACGCGGCGTTCAGCCGCCGTCCCTTGGCGCGAATTGTCCCGCGCGGCCACGCGCCGCGAATTGCCTGGGGTGCAACCCCCGCGAATTGAGAGCCCAGGCACTGGGCCAGGGCCGAAGATGAAAAAGTGGTAAAGTACTTCAAAAAGCTAGGAAATATGCGGGTTTTGTTCTATACCAGGGTGGTAAAGTACTTACCTGTCCGAGACAGTACTTTGCCACCCAAAAGGAAGTACTTTACCAGGGTGGTAAAGTTCAAACCCCGCATAAATACTGGGTTTTTCCTTAACTTGTCACTTTTTGGATTTCAAGTGGGTACCAAGAGGGCGGCGCAACGGCCCGCTCTCCTTTGTCTTATCATTTCTGAAACTGGAAGAGGAATCTATCATGAACCAGGAAATCGATTTTCAGCCTGTCCTGCTGGGCAGCGACATCAACGTCTATGGCATGGCCCGCTCCTTCCACCAGGAGTACGGCGTCAAGTCCGTGGCCATTGGCAAGGGCATTTTGGGCCCCTGCACCGCCAGCAAAATCGTCACCGTGGAGGTGGTGGAGCCCAACCTGGAGGACGACCAGGTGTTCGTCAAAACCCTGCTGGACTTTGCCAAACGCTACGAGGGCAGCGGCAAAAAACTGCTGCTGGTGCCCTGCGGGGACAACTACATCAAGCTGCTGGTGCGCAACCAGGAGAAGCTGCGGGGCACCTATGTGTTTGAGTGCATCAGCGAGGAGCTGCTGATGCGCCTCTCCATCAAGGAGAGCTTCTACCAGGTGTGCACCGAGCACGGCTTCGCCTTCCCCAAGACCACCACCTGCTCCTATGAGAACTACAAAAACGTGGAGCTGCCCTTTGACTTCCCCGTCATTATCAAGCCCTCCAACTCGGTGGCCTATTGGAACTGCCGGTTCCCCCACAAGAAGAAGGTGTTTGTGGCCCAAAGCCGGGAGGAGTTCTCCGCCATTTTGGAGGCCATTTACTCCTCCAGCTACAAGGACCACCTGATTTTGCAGGAGTACATCCCCGGGGACGACAGCAACATGCGGGTGATGAACTGCTACTGCGGCCGGGACGGGAAGGTAAAGCTCATCGCCCTGGGCAACGCTTTGCTGGAGGAGCACTCCCCCGAGGGCATCGGCAGCTACGCGGCCATCATCAACGGCTACGACGAAAAGCTGAACCAGCAGATGAAGAATTTCCTGGAGGGCATTGGCTACGTGGGCTTTGCCAACTTCGACATGAAGTACGACCACCGGGACGGCACCTACAAGCTCTTTGAGATGAACCTGCGCCAGGGCCGCAGCAGCTACTACGTCACCGCGGCGGGGTACAACCTGGCCAAGTGGCTGGTGGACGACGTGCTCTACCACAAGGACATGGAGTGCACCGTGGCCAAAAACAAGGTGCTGTGGACCATCATCCCCCTGAAGATCATCTTCGACTACGTCAAAAGCGAGAGCGTGAAGGCCGAGGCCAAGGCCCTGATAAAGGCGGGCAAGGTGTGCCACTCCTACTACTACGAGGGGGACCGCTCCTTGAAGCGGTGGGTGCACTACAAGAAGAACCAGTTCCACTATTTTGAGAAGTATAAGCGCTACTTTGGAAACAAGGGGCTGCGAGATTAAGCACGTGGCCGTGCGGGACAATTCGCGCCTTGGGCAGCTCGCTGCCGCTCGTGCTCATCAAGAGGCCAGCGCACGTGCGCGGGGGTTGCACCCCAGGCAATTCGCGGCGCGTGGCCGCGCGGGACGAGCCGCCTTCTTGCGTTCCGCAAGGGCGGGTCCCTCCGCAAAAGCCCGGTGGAGAAACGTAAAAGTTTTTAGTCAAGTTTTTTTCAAAAAACTTGTGGGGTTTGGGGTGAAACCCCAAGACCTTACAGGGGTGCGGGGGGTCCTGGTGCCCGGTGGGCACCGTTCAGGACCGGTCTACGTTGCCACTTCGGTCGGTGCTGGGCGTCTGCCACTGGCAGACAGCACCCGAGGCGGCAGCCGAGACCAGCCACCGCCTTCCCATACACAAAAAAGGGGGGGACGCACGTCCCCAACAGGGAGGAACGCTATGAAAACACTGGGCATCATCGGAGGCATGGGGCCAATGGCCACCGCCTACCTGCTGGAGCTCATCATCCAGATGACTGCCGCGAAAACGGACCAGGAACACCTGAGCGCCGTTGTGCTGAACAACCCCCAGGTGCCGGACCGCACCGCCTACATCCTGGACCGGGAGAGGCCCTCTCCCCTGCCGGTGCTGGAGGGCATGGCCCACGCCCTGGAAAACCTGGGCTGCGGGGTGCTGTGCGCCCCCTGCGTCACCTCCCACTACTTCTACGAGGAGCTGGCGGGGTGCGTGCGGGTGCCCTTTCTCCACATGGTGCGGGAGACGGCCAAGGAGCTGCAGGCCGCCGGCAAAACCCGGGCGGGCATTTTGGCCACCACGGGCACGGTGAAGATGGGGCTGTTCCAACAGGCCCTGGAGGAGGCCGGCGTGGAGTGGGCCATCCCCAGTGAGGCGGGCCAGCGCCTGGTGATGTCTTTGATTTACGAGGACATCAAGGCCGGGCGGCCCGCCAACATGGGGAAATTCCAGCGGGCCAGCGAGGAGCTCTTTGACCAGGGGTGTGACTGCGTCATTTTGGGCTGTACGGAGCTCTCTTTGGTCAAGCGGGACATCCCCCTGGGCCACGGGTACTTAGACGCCCTGGAGGTGCTCTCGAAGCGGTGCGTGGAAGCCTGCGGCGCCCCGCTGAAAGAGGCTTACCGCCAGCTGATTTCATAAAAGAAAAGGAGGAGTTTTCCCATGTGTGGTTTTGTGGGATTTCGAAATACGCCAGAGGTGAGAAGCCCCGAAAGCGTGGTAAAGGCTATGGCCGACCGGATTGTGCACCGGGGCCCGGACGACGCCGACTACTACGTGGACCAGGATGTGTCCCTGGGCTTCCGGCGGCTTTCCATCATCGACCTGGAGGGCGGGCGCCAGCCCATCCGCAACGAGGACGGCACCAAGGTGCTGGTGTTCAACGGGGAAATCTACAATTTCCAGGCTTTGCGGGAGGATTTGCTGCAAAAGGGCCACCAGTTTACCACCCGCACCGATTCGGAGACCATCCTCCACGGCTACGAGGAGTACGGCAAGGGCATTTTGCAAAAGCTGCGGGGCATGTTCGCCTTTGTCATCTGGGACAAGGAGAAGAAGGAGCTGTTCGGCGCCCGGGACATCTTCGGCATTAAGCCCTTCTACTACTACCACGATGGGAAGACCTTCCTCTTTGGCTCGGAGATTAAGAGCTTCCTCTCCCACCCGGGCTTCCACAAGGAGCTGGACGAGGAGAAGATTCCCGAGTACCTGTCCTATGAGTACATCCCCTACGAGAACACCATCTTTAAAAACGTGTTCAAGCTGCCGGGGGCCCACTGCTTCACCTACAAGGACGGCAAACTGAATGTGGAGCGGTACTACCGCATCCAGTACAGCATCGAGGAGGACAAGCCCCTGGAGTACTGGGAGGAGGCCATCCAGAAGGAGTTCAGCGAAAGCGTCGCCATGCACCAGATTGCCGACGTGGAGGTGGGGTGCTTCCTGTCCTCCGGCGTGGACAGCAGCTATGTGGTGAAGGAGATCAGCAAGGGCACCAAAAAGGTGAAGACCTTCTCCGTGGGCTACGAGGAGGAGAAGTACAGCGAGCTGCCCTACGCCCAGGAGTTCTCCCAGGCGGTGGGCGTGCCCAACATCTCCAACAAGGTAAGCGCCGATGAGTTCTTCGACGCGGTGCCGGAAATCCAGTACATGCTGGACGAGCCCTTGCCAAACCCCTCGGAGATCCCCCTGTACTTCCTGGCCCAGAACGCCCGGAAGTACGTGAAGGTGGTGCTCTCCGGCGAGGGCGCCGACGAGCTGTTCGGCGGCTACCCCATGTACCTGCAGGGGGGCCACTTTGCCCAGTACACCCGGAAGGTGCCCCGCCCGGTGCGGAAGCTGGCCGGGGCTGTGGCCAAGCGCCTGCCGGCGTTTAAGGGCAAGCACTTTATCATCCGGGGGGCGATGGAGCCCTACCAGCGGTTTATGCGGGCCAACTATGTGTTCACCGACCCCGCGGAGCGCCAGAAGTACCTGAAGCGGCCCATCACCTCCAAGGCGCCGGAGGAGTACAGCAAGCGCTACTTCGACGAAGTCCCCAACCTGGACGAGCCCACCCAGCTGCAGTACGTGGACATGCACACCTGGATGATTTACGACATTCTGCTGAAAGCCGACCGCATGAGCATGGCCAACTCCCTGGAGCTGCGGGTGCCCTTCCTGGACAAGAAGATGCTGGAGCTCTCCTGCCGCATCCCCAGCCGCTACCGGGCCGACTGCCAAAGCGAGACCACCAAGCGGGCTTTGCGCTCCGCGGCGCTGAAGCAGCTGCCGGAAAAGACCGCCCGGATGAAGAAGCTGGGCTTCCCGGTGCCGTTGTCCGACTGGCTGATGGAGGACAAGTATTACAACAAGGTGAAAGCCGCCTTTACAAGCGACATCGCCGAGAAGTTCTTCGTCACCGGCGAGCTGATGAAGCTGCTGGACGACCACAAGGCAGGCAAGGCCAAAAACATGCAGAAGATTTGGTCTTTCTACTCCTTTATCGTGTGGTACGACCAGTTCTTTGTGAAGAACTGAGGGGCATAAGGATACAAAAGAAAAGGACAGCCAAGATAGGCTGTCCTTTTTCTTTGCGCCCTTCTTTCTTGAAAGAAAGAAGCAAAGAACTTTTACGTCGCGGAGCGGGGCGCAAGCCGCCCCTTTGCCCGGGGCAAACCGGGCGGCTCTGTGTCCGCGATTTGGGGCAGTGTCTGCTTGACGCAGCTCGAACTCCCCTCCCGTTAGCTTTCGCTTTACCCGGTCGCCAGCTGACAGCGCCAACGCGCATATTGCGAAAGAAAGTCGGGTTCTAGCACTGCCAGATAAAAGAAAAAGGGCCGCCCCTTTGAGCGGCTCTTTTCGTTTGGCTCTGTTTTAGCTCTCCAGCTCGTTGACGGTGGATTCCCGGTCCACGGTGACCACGGCGCGGTAGGTGGGGTCCAAGGTGCTTACGGCTTGGGCGATGCGCTCCTTCACCTGGTCGTCACTGTCCGCCAGGGAGAAGGGCACGGCCACGTCAAACACCACGTTGGAGTGGGTGACGCCCCACACCACCCGGAAATCGTGCATGGCGGCCTGGGGGTACACCACGTGGAGCAGGCTGCCCACCTGCTCCCGCAGCTTGTTGGTGCGCTCGTCGCCGGTGACCACGGGGTCCAGGTGGATGACAAGCTGAATGCCCATGTCCCGCTGGAAGTCCCGCTCGATGTTGTCGATGATGTCGTGGCTGACCAGGATGTCCTCCTCGGCGGGCACCTCGCAGTGGACCGAGGCAAAGCACTTGCCCTCGCCGTAGTTGTGGACGGTCAAATCGTGGATACCGAAAATGCCCGGGTAGGAGAGGATTTTCTCGTAGATGGTCCGCACCAAGGCGGCGTCGGGGGCGGTGCCCAGCAGGGGGTTACCCGTCTCCATAATCAGCTTGACGCCGGACACCACAATGAACACCGCCACGGCCAGGCCCAAAAAGCCGTCCAGGTTCACGCTGGTAAAGCGGGTGATAAGGGCCCCCAGCAGCACCACCGTGGTGGCAATGGCGTCGTTGCGGCTGTCGCTGGAGGTGGCGAACACCGTGTCGGAGTGGATGGTCTTGCCCACGCTGCGGTAGAAAAAGCACTGCCACAGCTTCAGCAGCACGGACACCACCAAAATGACAAGGGCCAGGGCGCTGAAGTCCGCGGGCTGGGGAGAGATGATTTTCGCAAGGGAGGTGCGGCCCAGCTCCAGGCCCAAAAACAGCACGATGAAGGACACAATCACCCCGGAGAGGTACTCGATGCGGGCGTGGCCAAAGGGGTGCTTTTCGTCGGCGGGCTTGCCTGCCAGCTTAAAGCCCACCAGCATGACGATGGAGGAGCCGGAGTCCGTCAGGTTGTTCACGGCGTCGGCCATGACGGCCACACTGCCGGACACCAGCCCCGCCGCCAGCTTGATGGCGAACAGCAGCAAATTGGTGGCGATACCCACGGCGCCGGCCACCTTGCCGCTTTTCTCCCGCACCTGGGGGGTGTCCTGGGCGCCGTAGCCCGGGACAAAGGCCTTCATAATGGAATCAAACAAAGTGTATCTTTCCCTTCCTTTTAGTATCCGGTTTTCCGGACACCAAGCCGGAAAGCCTTATTGTACCACGCTGTTGCCCTGGCTGTCGATGGCCACAATCAGGGGGAAATCCTTGAGCACCAGCCGCTTGACAGACTCGCAGCCCAAGTCCTCAAAGGCGATGACTTCGGCGCTTTCAATGCACTGGGCGGCCAAGGCCCCGGCCCCGCCAATGGCGCACAGGTACACCGCGCCGTTGCGCTTCATGGCCTCTATGACCTCTGGGCTGCGCTTGCCCTTGCCAATCATGCACTTGAGGCCCAAATCCAGGAAGCGGGGTGTGTAGGGGTCCATGCGGCCGCTGGTGGTGGGCCCGCAGGAGCCAATGGGCAGCCCCTCTGGGGCAGGGGTGGGCCCGGCGTAGTAGATGGCGGCGCCCTGCAAATCGTAGGGGGGTGTTTCGCCCTTATCCAGCATCTGGGTGATGCGCTTGTGGGCGGCGTCCCGGGAGGTGTAGCACACCCCGGAGAGCAGCACCCGCTGCCCGGCCCGCAAGGTGGGGGCCACCTGGGCCATCTCTTCCGTGTTTACCCGCACTGCGTCCGCCATGTTTATTTCTCCCAGAAGAACTCGATATATTCGCCGATGGGCCCATAGCAGAAGGCGATGTGGATGGGCGCGCCGATGGCGTCGGTGTCGTAGGGCTCGTAGGCAATTTCGTAGCCGGCCTCCCGGACGCGTTCGATCAGCTCGTCCACCTTGGCGGTGGCGAAGGCCAGGTGGGCCAAGGCGCCGCCCCGGGACACGGCCTCGTCCCCGGGGAGGATCTCCAGGCAGGAGTTGTCCCCGCAGGAAATCATCAGGCAGGGATGCTGGGGATCGCCCCAGCTGCGCGTGATTTCCAAGCCCAGCAGCTGGGTGTAGAACTTCACCAGCTCGTCGTACTGCTCCACGGTGGGGGTCAAGGCGATGTGGTGCACGCCGTCGATCCATTTGCTCATAAGATAGTCCTCCCTAATTCTTTTTCTTATCAAAAAAAGGGATGCCGGACTGCGGCTCCCTTTTTTGACACAGATGCAGTTGTACGAAGCTTACTTGCGGTTGAAGATGGACATGATGTCCGTGAAGGTGTCGTCGTCATCGATGACGGCGGGGTCCACCCGGGGCTCGGTCCTGCGGGAGGAGCGAGTGGGGGCGGCGGGAGTCACAGGGGCAGACTCCAGATAGTCCTCATCGTCCAGGTCCATGTCTACGTCTAAAGGGTCCTTCTTGTCCCCCTCGCTGCCCTGGAAGCCAGTGGCGATAACGGTGACGGACATCTCGTCCTCCATGCTCTCGTCGAAGGTGGCGCCCCAAATGATGTTGGCGTCCTCGTGGGCGCGCTCGGTGACGATCTGGGAAGCGGTGTCGATTTCGTCCAGAGCGATGTCGGGGGAAGAGGTGATATTGATGATAACGCCCCTCGCGCCGGCAATCTTGGTCTCCAGCAGGGGGCTGGAGATGGCGGCCATGGCGGCCTGCTCCGCCTTGTCCTTGCCGCTGGCGCGGCCCACGCCCATGTGGGCGTAGCCGGCGTTCTGCATAACAGACTTTACATCCTCGAAGTCCAGGTTGACAATGCCGGGCAGCTGAATCAAGTCGGAGATGGACTGCACGCCCTGGCGCAGCACGTCGTCGGCCACGATAAAGGCGTTGGCCAAGGTGATGCGCTCCTCGCTGACCAGCTTCAAGCGCTCGTTGGGGATGACCACCAAGGAGTCCACCTGCTCCCGCAGGGCGGCAATGCCTTTTTCAGCCTGCTCCATGCGGCGCTTGCCCTCAAAGGCGAAGGGCTTGGTGACGATGCCCACGGTGAGGGCGCCCTGCTCCCGGGCAATCTGGGCCACCCGGGGGGCAGCGCCGGTGCCGGTGCCGCCGCCCATGCCGGCGGTGATGAACACCATGTCGGCGTCCTTCAGGACGTTGGCAATGGCCTCGCGGCTTTCCTCCGCGGCCTTTTCGCCGATTTCGGGCTTAGAGCCGGCGCCGCGGCCCTGGGTAATCTTCTCGCCAATCTGAATCTTCACCGAAGCCTGGGACCGCTGCAGGGCCTGCTTATCGGTGTTCATGCAAATCAGCTCCACGCTGCGCACGCCGGCGCTGGCAATGCGGTTTACGGCGTTGCCGCCGCCGCCGCCCACGCCGACCACTTTTATCGTCTGAGGAGTTTCATTCAACAGGTTGTCAACTTCAAAAGGCATGTTAGGTTCCTCCTTGGCTTTTCTACAAATGGAATCTATCGAAGTGTAAAGCCCATGGCATTACATTTTTTCTAGGATGTTACACGGTATAATCTATCACTTTTTCGGGAAAATTTCAAGGAAATTCTTGAAAAAAGCCGCTGTAAAGGCAAAACTTTTCCATTCCCCTGCCGGGCGGTGGAAAAATCCACAACTGCCGGGCCCGCGCCGGGCAAAAAACCAGCGCTTTCGGCACCCTATCCTGTGAAGATATCGCTGGGGATATCGTTGCCCCGGTTGCTCTGGGAGGTGGAGCCGCCCTCCTGGGAAGAGCCCTCCTCCCCGCTGGAGGAGCCGCTGTCCTCGCCGGTGCTGCCGGTACCCTCCCCGGTGGACTGGGTGGCGTCCTCCCCGGTGGAGGTATCCTCACCGCCGCTGGAATCGGCGCCGGTGTCCCCGCTCTCTGAGGTGGAACTGCTGGAGAGGACCTCCTCTGTAAAGTAAGCCTGCTTGGTGTCCCCGGCCAGGGACAGGTCCAGCGTGCCGGTTTCGTCGCTGCCGATGTACTCCTGGTTTTCCCTGCCCGTTACCAGGTCCAGGCCGTAGTTGATTTTGTAGGCCAGCTCCACGGTGCTGCCCAGCTGGAACCGGATGCGGTCCTGGTAGTTCATGGTGATGTTGTACAGGTCGGTCAAGTCCAGGGAGACGAAGTCCCCGGCGGCGCCCCGCTGCTCCAGCACGGCGAAGATGGTGTCGTAGGCGCTTTGGTAGTCCTCGTCCTGGGCCTGGAGCTGGGCCCCCGGCGCCGGGTCTGTCAGCGTCAGGCCAGTCACCTGCAGCACGCCATCCTCCGGGGCGGCGACGGATTCCAGAATCTTCCCGCTGTAGCTGACGTTGAACCACTGGCTGCCGCTTTGGACACAGGCGGCCTTCTGGGCAGCGGTGACGTGGATTTCCAAGGTGTTGGGGAAATGGCGGATGACCTGGGCCTCCTCAATGTAAGGCAGCTGGCTTTCCAGGGCGTCCTCCTGCTCCGCGGTGGTGAGCAAGGCCAGGTTATCCCCCACCTGGTAGCCGCATACATCTAGGATGGCGGACTCCTCGTAGACCAAATCCCCGGTGACTTGGATGGTGCGCACCTTAAACACCAGGAACACGCACATCACGGCGGTGACAGCCACCATGCACAGCAGCGTGAACACCAGCAAAAACCGGCGGGCGGCCTTGCTCATGGGCTTGCGCTGCCGGCGCTGCTGGGGCTGGCGGGAGCGGGACGCCCGGGCAGGCCGCTGGGGCTCCCGCCGCTGCCGGGAGGGCTGCCCCCTGGGCGGGCGGGACGGGCTGGCCCTGCCCCGGCGGGAGGCCCTTTGGCGGGCCGGCTGCCGCGGGGGCGGCTCCTCATCTGCGCGGGGGTTGATGTCGATAAACTCGTAGCCCTCCCACGGGTCCTGCTGCCTGCGTTTCTGTCGCAAGGGGCGTTCCCTCCTTTCCACATTCCCAAATTTTTTCAGGGGGCGGGCTCCCCCACCTCCCGGACGCGCGCCCCCAAGGACGCCAAATTCCCTGCCAGGTTCTCGTAGCCCCGGCGGATGTACTCCACGCCGCCCACCTCGGTGCGGCCCTTGGCGCAAAGGCCGGCCACCACCAGCGCGGCGCCGCCCCGCAAATCGTGGGACATCACCGGCGCGCCCCGCAGCTGCTCCACGCCCTCCACAATGGCCACCTTGCCCTCCACCTTGATGTTGGCGCCCAAGCGCTGCAAGCCCTCGGCGTGCTTGTAGCGGTTCTCAAAGATGGTCTCCACAAAGATGCTGGTGCCACGGCCCACGGCGGCCATGGACATCACCAGGGGCTGGGCGTCGGTGGGAAAGCCCGGATAGGGCATGGTGCGGATGTGCCGCACCGCATCCAGCCTGGGCGGGGCCATGATGTTCAGCGCCCGGCCCAGCTGCCGCACCGAGCACCCCGCCTGCTCAAAGGGGGCCAGCATGGGCAAAATGTGGGTATTGTCCACGTCCCGCAAGGTGACGTTGCCCCCTGTGACAGCGGCGGCGGCCATGTAGGTCACCGTGGCGATGCGGTCGGGCATCACGGTGTGCTCGCAGCCGTACAGCTCCTGGACGCCGTCGATGATAAGGCAGCCCTCCCCCGCCCCGTAGATGCGGGCGCCGCAGCGGTTGAGGTAGGCGGCCAGGTCGGCGATTTCCGGCTCCCGGGCGGCGTTGGCCACCACCGTGGTGCCCTGGGAGCACACCGCCGCCAGCATCACGTTTTCCGTGGCGCCCACGCTGGGGAAGCTGAGGGAGATGTACGTGCCCTGTATCCCCTGGGGGGCGCGGCAGTGCAGGCAGCCGCCGGATTCCTCAATCTCCACCCCCAGCTTCCGCAGGGCGCCGATGTGCAAATCGATGGGCCGGGGACCCAGCTCGCAGCCGCCGGGGAAGCACAGCTCCGCCTCGCCGCAGCGGGAGACGATGGCCCCCAAAAACACAATGGAGGAGCGCATCTCCCGCATCAAGTCCGGGGGGATTTGGCAGCAGGTCATGGAGTTTTCCACCACCAGGCTGTCCCCCTGCCACTGGCAGCGGCTGCCCAGGTGCTCTAAAATGCGCACCGCCGTGTCCACGTCGGAGAGATGGGGGCAGTTATGTAGCACCGTCTGCCCTTTGCACAGCACCGTGGCCGCCAGCAGGGGCAGCGTGCTGTTTTTGGCGCCCTGTACTTTCAGCTCCCCGTCCAGCGCGGCGGGGCCGTCAATGACAATCATAGAGAACACCTCACCCAATGTTAGCATAGGCCATACTATGAGGCGCGGGCCCATTGGGTGAGGGCGTTCCTTTTTACTTGGCGGCGGCGGACTTTATCACGCGGTAGATGCGGTCGCTGGCGTCCAGCACCTCCATCTTCCCGGCGTTCTCCCCCAGGGACTGGAGGCGCCCCGGGTCGGAGAGGATGGCCCGCACCTTCTCCCACAGGGCTTCGCCGGTGAGGTCCTTCTCCTCGATGATTTCCGCGGCGCCCCGGCGCACCAGGGCCATGGCGTTGTGGAACTGGTGGTTTTCCGCCACGTTGGGCGAGGGGATGAGGATGGAGGCCTTGGCCTTGGCCTCAATCTCCGTCAGGGTCATGGCCCCGGCCCGGCCAATGACCAGGTCCGCCGCGGACAGGCACTGGGGCATGTTGTCGATGTACTCCAGCAGGCGGATCTGGGGGTTCTTCTCCACGTCCAGGCCAAACTCCCGGCACTCGTCCAGGAATTTCTCATCGTGGGAGCCGTAGCCGTGGATGTGCTGGAATTCCCCGGTTTTGGCGCTTTGGGCCAGCATGTAGGCCGCCGCCCGGTTGAGGGCCGAGGCCCCCAGGCTGCCCCCAAAGGAGAGCACCACCGGCCGCTCGTCCAGGCCCAGGGCCTTGCGGGATTCCTCCCGCTGGGCGGAGAGCACTTCCCCCCGCACCGGGTTGCCGGTGACCACGCAGTTGACAGAGCTGTCGAAATACTGCTTGGCGTCTGGCACGGCCAGCATCACCGCCTTGACGGACTTCGCCAGCATCTTGGTGGTGACGCCGGGGTAGGCGTTGGACTCGTGGATGACGCAGGGGATGCCCAGCTTGGCGGCCTCCCGGAGGACAGGGCCGCACACATAGCCGCCGGTACCCACACACACATCCGGGCCGAACTCCTGGATGATCCGCTTGGCCTCCACGGTGGCGGTGAACACACGCACCACCGTTTGGGCATTGCGCCACAGGTTCTTGGGGGTCAGCTTCCGCTGGAAGCCGGAGATGTGCACGGTCTTCATGTCGTAGCCGGCCTGGGCCACCAGGCGCTCCTCCATGCCGCCCTTGTTCCCCACGTAGAGGATTTGGGCGTCCGGCTCCTTTTGCAGCAGGTACCCCGCCGCCGCCAGCGCGGGGTTGATGTGCCCCGCCGTGCCGCCCCCTGTGAACAAAACTTTCATTCCAAACCCACTTCCTTTCTCACAAATCTCCGGCGCCGCCCCGCTGGGAAGCGGCAGCCGGAAGAACCCATCCCGGCAAAACCGGGGACTCCCCCAGCGCGAAGGCCTCAGGTCTTCTCCACATTCGCGCTGCGGGAGATGTTCAGCAAAATGCCCATCTGCCCCAGCAGCATCAGCAGCGCTGTGCCGCCGTAGCTGAAGAAGGGCAGGCTGATGCCCGTGTTGGGGATGGTGTTTGTCACCACGCAGATGTTCAGCACCGCCTGAAGCCCCACCTGGAAGGTGATGCCCAGCCCCAGCAGCATGCCGAACTTATCCCGGGCGTGGATGGACACGTACACCCCCCGCCAAATCAGCAGGGCAAACAGCACGATGATGACCAGCGCCCCCACAAAGCCCAGCTCCTCGCAGACAATGGCGAAGATAAAGTCATTCTGAGGGGCAGGCAGGTAAAGGTACTTTTGCCGGGACTGCCCCAGGCCCACCCCCAGCAGGCCGCCGGAGCCGATGGCATACAGGGACTGGCGGGTCTGGTGGGTCAGGTCGCGGTCCAAATCCGAGGAAAAGGGATCCAGCCAGATGCGGATACGGTCCATTTGGTAGCCGCCCTTGGTGACAACGACAAACAGCAGCACCGCCGCCACCAGCACCCCACCGATGAGGAACCACCGGGGCTTGGTGCCCCCCACAAACATCATGATGGCCCCCAATGCCAGGATGATCAAGGTGGCGGAAAGGTGGCTCTCCAAAAAAATCAGCGCGGCCACCAAACCCATAATGGCCACATAGGGCACCACGCCGTAGCGGAAGGTGTCCATCCTGTCCAGGTTGCGGGAAATCATGTGGGCAAAGAGCACAATCAGCGCAAACTTCGCTATCTCCGAGGGCTGAAAGGACACAATGCCGAAGTTCAGCCAGCGGGTGGCGTCGCCCTCCCAGTTGGCGATGGACTCGATATGGGCGTACCGGCAGATGAGCAGGAACACCAACAAAAACACGGAGACGCCAAAGATGACAATGGCCAGCTTGTGGAAACTGTGGTAATCGAAGGTGGAGATAAGCAGCATGGCCGCCACGCCAAAGACGGCAAAGACCGCCTGCCGGGAGATATAGTAGTAGCTGTTCCCCTGCAGATAATAGGAATTGGCGTAGCTGGCGGAGAAGAGCATCACCAGGCCGATGGCCAGCAGCACCAAGATGAAAATGAGCAGGGGCATATCCAGGCCCGCGCCCAGGCTGAACAGCTTATACCGCATGGGGCGGCGCTTGGGGACGCCCTCCGCGGGCTGCTGGCGGCGGGGCCGTGGGGGCTCCGGCTGCCGGTAACCGGGGATGCGGCGCAAGCCACGGGCGGTCCTTCCAATGGCTGCCATAACGCTCCCTCCTTTCACAAAACTACAGGATTTCTTTTTCTAGTGTTTCCAGCAAAGGGCGGCCCCAAACAGAGGACGCCCGCTTTTCGTAAGTTTACATGCCAAAGGCCACGCAGAGGATGGCCACGGCGCCGCCCAGCAGCGCCACCAGGCCGAAGACCAGGCAAATCTTCACCTCGCTCCAGCCGCACATCTCAAAGTGGTGGTGGATGGGGCTCATCTTAAACAGGCGCTTGCCGTGGGTGGCCTTGAAGTAGGTCACCTGCAGCACCACCGAGAGGATTTCACACAGGTACACAAAGCCCACCGGCAGCAGCAGCAAAGGCAGGTCCATGCCAAAGGCCAGGGCGCACACCATGCCGCCCATGAACAGGGAGCCCGTGTCTCCCATGAACACCTTGGCCGGGTGCCAGTTCCAAATGAGGAAGCCGATGCAGGCCGCGGCGGAGGCCAGGCCCATGGCGGAGAGCCCCGTCATGGAGAGCAGCCCCGCGCACAGCGCCAAAGAGAGGAAGGCAAAGAAGGAGACGGTGGTGTTCAGGCCGTCGATGCCGTCTGTAAAGTTCACGGCATTTACAACGCCCACAATCACCACGGCGGCCAAGGGGTAGTAGAGCCAGCCCAAATCCACCTGCCCCACAAAGGGGATGGTGGTGTGGGTGGCGCCCCCGGCAAAGGCCACAGAGGCCAGATAGGCCGCCACCACCGCGAATTGGAGCACCAGCTTTTGGCGCTCGGTCAGGCCCAGGTTGCGCTTTTTCAAGATGCTGATGTAGTCATCCATAAAGCCGATGGCCCCAAAGGCCACCGCCATGCCCAGGCCCGCGAAGGTCTTGGCCTTGAGCAGCACAGTCTCCTCCAGGCCCAGGGAATAGGCGATGGGCAGGCAGACTATCATGGCGATGGCGATGCCCAAAATGAACATCAATCCGCCCATGGTGGGGGTGCCCTGCTTGTTCTTGTGCCAGCTGGGGCCCACTTCCCGGATGGTCTGGCCAAACTTCAGCTTGTGCAGGAACGGAATCATCCACTTCCCCAAGGCGGCGGTGATGGCAAAGGCTATCACCGAAACCAACAAATACAGCATGGTGCTCATTACTTCCTACCCTCTCTCGTTGTGTTTCCTCTCTTTTGGGCCGGGGGGATTACCCGCCGGCGGTGGCTCCTGTTTCGGCGTTGGCGTTGTCCACGAAGGTCAAGGTGATAACCGTGCCCTGCTGCACCTGCTCCCCATCCGCCACGCTTTGGGCGGTGACGGTGGCAGTGGAGGAGGACGAGCCGCTGACGCTTATCTGCAGGCCGTTAATGCTGGCCAGATAGCTGGCGTTTGTCACGTCGTAGCCCAGGAAGCTGGGCACGGTGACATAGGTGGAGGCCTCGTCGTAGCCGTTGGTGTACAGCACCACCTGGCCATCCTTGGGCACGGCGCCGCCGGCCTCGGGCACCTGGGCGGTGACGGTGATGGAGCTGTCGCTCTCGTCGCCGATGACGGAGTAGGTCAGGCCGGCCTCTTCCAGCTTGGCGTAGGCCTCCTCCAAGGTCAGGCCCGTGACAGTGGGCGCCACGGTATCCAGGTTGGCGTACTCCTCCTCGTTGTACTGGGCCTCCACACCCAGGTAGGGGAGGATCTCCTCCATCATCTTGGCGAAGTAGGGCCCGGCCACGGCGTTGCCGCCGTTGTAGCCGCCGTTGGTGTCGTCATCCGGCTCGTCAAAGAACACCAGCAGGGCGTACTGGGGGTCCTCCGCCGGGGCGAAGCCGCAGTAGGAGGCGATGTACTCCATATCCTGGGTGCGGTCCTCGTTCCACTTATCCACCTTTTCCGAGGTGCCGGTCTTGCCGCAGATACGATAGCCCGCCACATAGCCGCCGGTGGCGCTGCCGCTCTCCACGTTTTGCTGCAGGAAGTCCGTGATGGCTGCGGAGGTCTCCTCGGAAATTACCTGCCGGCGGTAGCTGGTGTCGGCGGTCTGGACGATGTTGCCGTCCTGGTCCACCACCCTATCCACCACGTGGGGGGTGACAAGGTACCCGCCGTTGGCTATGGCTGCAGCGGCGGTAATCATGTGCAGGGGGGTGATGGAAAAGTTCTGGCCGAAGGATTCCACCGCCAGGTTGGAAGGCGTATTGATCAGCTCTATGGCGCTGTGATACAAGGTGACAGCTTCGCCGGGAAGGTCGATGCCGGTACTCTCGGTAAAGCCGAAGGCCTCCCGGTACTTGGCGAAGGTCTCGCCCCCCAGCAGCTGGCCGATGTAGATGGTATAGGGGTTGCAGGAGTTGCACAGGCCGTCCCGGAAGGTCTCCAGGCCGTGGCCGGAGTGGCGCCAGCAGTGGATGGGGTCGTCCCAGCCATCCACCAGCACGCTGCCGGTGCAGGTGTAGGTGGTCTGCTCGGTGACCACGCCCTCCTCCAGGCCCATGGCGTAGGTGCACATCTTAAACACCGAGCCGGGATAGTAGGTATCGGACACGGCCTTGTTCCGCCACTGCTTCAGCTGGGCATCGTTAAAGGCCTGGTCCTGCTCCTCGCCGGAGAGGGCATCTATCTGGGCCTGCAAGCCCTCATCGTAGATGGTAAAGGGGTCGTTGGGGTCGTAGGTGGGGGTGGTGGCCAAGCCCAAAATGGCCCCGGTGTTCACGTCCATCATAATGGCCACGGCGCCGTTCTTCACGTTGAACTGGTCCACGCCCTCGGCCAGGTATTTCTCCAAAATGCTCTGCACGGTCTCATCAATGGTGAGCACCAGGTTGTTGCCGTCCTGGGCCTCCACATACTGCTCGTATTCAAAGGGCATATCGGTGCCCAGGGCGTTCCGGGAGGAAATGAGCCGCCCGGCGGTGCCCCGCAGCTGGGTGTCGTACTGGAGCTCCAAGCCCTCCAGGCCCTGGCCGTCGGTGCCGGTAAAGCCCAGCACGGTGGAGGCCACCGTCCCGTAGGGGTAATAGCGCTTGTAGTCCTCAATCAGCCGCACACCGGAGGAGATGCCCTCGGCCTCTAAAAACTCGTTGATCTCATCCCGGACGCTGGTCTCCACCCGGCGCTTTAAGTAGACAAAGTAAGAGCTGCCCTGGGTTTTTTCGTAGACCTCTTCCTCGTCCATATCCAAAATGGCCGCCAGGCCGGAGGCGACCTTCTGCCGGGTGCCTTCCGGGTCGTCGTAGTCCGCGAAATACGCGGGCTCCAGCACCACGGTCCACACGCTGGCGCTTTGGGCCAGCACCTTGCCGGTGGCGTCGTAGATAGTCCCCCGCATGGCGCTGAGGGTGGTGCTGCGCAAGCTCTGGTCCAAGGCGGCGATGCTCATTTCCTCGCCCCGGACGATCTGCCACCGGAACAGGCTGATAACCACCGCGCCAAAGCCCACAAACACCAGGGCCGCCGTCAGCAGCAAAGCCTTGCGCCACATTTTTTCCGTTGTTCCCTTTGCCAATCACTTCACCGCCTGTCTTATTGTATGCTGTGTCCTACCCGGCAGCAAAACGAGAGTCAAGATTTCTCTTGGCTCTCCTCCCTCACAAACTCAAACATCATCCCGCACTATCTGTATTCTTCCACAGCCCCGCTCATGCCACGCCTGCGGCGAGCATGTCGCGCACGCTCCTATCGTCGCGAGGCCTCTTCTAAAAAGAAGCTTGCGGCCCGCGGCCGCGCATTCTGTGGCCTATTGTACCACAAAACAGCCCCAGATGCAAACAAACGCGGCCCGCGCTAACCGTGGGCCGCATCCCTTTGCGTAGGGACGAGCGCGCCCCGCCTAGTGCGGAAGGCCCCGCGCCCATCCAAAATCTTTATTCAAAACCCCATAAAATCCACAGGCCCTAACCGGCCCGCGGGTAAATTAGCTATCTTATTGGAACCAGGACTGAATGGCGGACCACAAGTTCTCCCAAAAAGAGCCGCTGGTGGCCTCCCGCACCACAGTGCCCTGGTCCTCTTGGGCCACGTTCACATAGGTGACCTGGCCGCCGCTTACTTTGCTCATCCCCAGTTCCTCTTGGGCGTACTGCTCCACGGCGGCGCCGTCCATCTGGGCGGAGGCCTCCATGTTCAGCTGGATTTCCAGGCTTTCGGCCTCCTCCAGCTGTTTGGCCGTGGTGTTGATTTCCTCGGTCAGCTCGGTGAGCTGCACCTGGTTGTACACCACCAGCGTCACTGCCGAGAAGACAACCCCAAAGCACAGCACCGCCGCAGCCCTCCGCAGGAGGTGCCGCCGTGGCTTGCGGTTCTTTTTCAGCTCTTCCTCGGGCAGCTCCACCACGTTTTCCTGGGAGCGCTTTTTGGGCTCCTCCCGGGGCTGTTCCTCCGGCTGGGTGTTATCCCACCGGGCGTTGGAGACGCGCTCCTCGGTGGAGGTGCGCTCCTCGAACAGGGAAAAATCGTAGGCTTCTGAAGAATATCTGGGCATATCGTGTTCCTTTCCTGCCGCGCGCCGCGGCTTACTGCTCCTGTGGGAGCTTCTCAATCACCCGCAGCCGGGCGCTGCGGGCCCTGGGGTTTTCGGCCACCTCCTGGGCGGAGGGGGCCAGCCCCTTTTTATACACCAGCCTACCCTGGGGCTTGCGCCCGCACACACACACGGGGAAGTCCTTGGGGCAGACACAGCCTTGGCACCAATCGTGCATCTGCTGCTTGACGATGCGGTCCTCCAGCGAATGGAAGGTGATAACCGCCAGGCGGCCGCCGGGTTTTAACAGCGCAAAGCCCGCTTCCAGCCCTTCCCGCAGCCTGTCCAGCTCGCCGTTTACGGCAATCCGCAGGGCCTGGAAGGTCCGCCGGGCGGGATGGCCCTCTGCCCTGCGCACCGCCGCCGGGACCGACGCCTTGATGATTTCCGCCAGCTGGGCGGTGGTCTCAATGGGCGCCTCCTCCCGGGCCTGGACAATGCCCTGGGCGATCCGCCGGGCGCTTTTGTCCTCGCCATAGCGGAAGATGATGTCCGCCAGCTCCTGCTGGCTCAAGGTGTTCACCAGGTCCCGGGCTGTGGGGCCCTCCTGGCTCATGCGCATATCCAAGGGGGCGTCGTGGTGGTAGGAAAAGCCCCGCTCCGGCGTATCCAGCTGGTAGGAGGACACCCCGATGTCCAAGAGCACCCCGTCCACCGCGTCCATGCCCTGGGCCCGGGCAAGTTCCCCCATCTGGGCGAAGTTGCCCCGCACCCGGACGGACTGGGGGTATTTCCCCAGCCTCTCCCCGGCAGCGCGCATGGCGTCTGGGTCCTGGTCGATGGAGAGCAGGCGCCCTGTGGTCAGCTGCTTCACAATGGCCTCGGAGTGGCCGCCGCCCCCCATGGTGCCGTCTATGTACAGGCCCTCTGGCCGGATGGCCAAAGATTGTATCGTCTCCTCAAATAATACGGGTTTGTGATGAAATTCCATTGCATCCCTGCCTTTGTTAAAAGTCCAGCAGGTTCATGGAGGCCTCGATGGCCTCGTCGGTCTGGCTCTCGTTGTAGGCGTTCCAGCGGGCTGTGTCCCAAATCTCCGCCCGGACGGCAGCGCCGATGACGGTGACGTCCTTTTCCAGGCCGGCGTGCTCCCGCAGGCTCTGGGGGATGAGGATGCGCCCCTGCTTGTCCGGCTCCACCTCGGCGGCGCCGGAGAAGAAATAGCGCTGGATGCCCTTGCCCTGGGCCAGGGGAATGGCGGAGACCTTCTCCACCAGCTTGTCCCATTGGGCCTGGGAGAGCAGGAAAAGGCAGCCGTCAAGACCTTTGCACACATAGAACTTGTCGCCCAGGTCCTCACGGAACTTGGAGGGCACGGTGACACGGCCCTTCAAATCCATATTATGTTGATACTCGCCGGTCAACATAAGCGCCTATCCCTTTCCTCGTTCAGGTGGCGGGGCGCCCGCGGCGGTTTTGCCGGCGGACGGGTTGCCCCCCAGCGCCATCCCATGGGGTTTGGCGGCACTTTTCACCACCTTTTCCCCACAGCGTGGAACTTTGCCCCACTTTCACCCACCTGATGCCCTTTATTATAGAACATCTCCCCTTTAAAAGCAACCCAAGAAATCCTGGAAAAGCCAGGAATTTCCTGGATTCGAAGGTATGTTCCCACAAGATGGGAGGGAACAAAAATTCCCCTCACTACATCTAGTGAGGGGAATGGGCTTTACAGACGAGTTTTATTAAATTCTAACAAATAATTCTTCTCAGATTTGGGAGTTCCGCTGAGAAGCCTTAATGCTCTGCCGGGTCTTGCGCAGCTCGGCCAGGTTTTCCGAGAGGGACTCGTCGGCGCGGCGCATCAAATCGTCCACATAGTCGTTGCTGGCCTTGCGCATTTCCTTAAACTTCTGCTGGGCCTGGGCAATCAGCTCGTTGGCCTTTTGCTGGGCCTGGCGGACAATTTCATCCTGGTTGACCATGGCCTTGGCCTTTTCCTCGGCCACGCGGATGATGGTTTCCGCCTCACGCTGGGCCTCGTCAAGAATCTGGGCCCGGTCCGCCACGATGGCCTTGGCCTTGCGCACCTCTGAGGGAATCTCCTCTTTGATTTCATCCAGGATTTGGCGCACCTCTTCCCCATCCACAAACATCTTGCCTGCGGAAAGGGGCATTTTCCAGCCCTTGTCCAGGAGGTCGTACATCTCGTCGATAAGGTCCTCAATGGTAGCCTGATTGTTGCTCATGGTTGAACCCATTCCTTTCTTCTCTTCGCCAGTCCTTCCCCGAAAAGGGCTGCCAGCGTGACTTACAAAAATTATCCTTCACAGGCGGGGTTCTGGCCGCCTGGAAAAACCAGTCTCAGTGGTTGCACAGCCGCTCCCGGATGGTCTCCAGGATGCAGGCCGGCACAAAGGGGGAGATGTCCCCGCCAAAGCCCGCCACCTGCTTGACCATGCTGGAGCTTAAGAACATGTTCTCCGCGCTGGTGGCCAGGAACATGGTCTCCAGCTCGGGGTTCAGCTTTTTGTTGGTAAGGGCCTGCTGGAACTCGTACTCAAAGTCGGACAAAGCGCGCAGGCCTTTGACGACCACCATGGCGCCCCGGCGCTTGGCGTAATCCGCCAAAAGGCCGTCCACCTTGTCGATTTCCACGTTGGCAAGGCCCTCGGCCTGGGTGGCCCGGCGCAGCAGCTCCATGCGCTCCTCCACGGAGAAGCTGGCGTGCTTGTCCGGGTTGATAGGCACGCCCACAATGAGCTTGTCGAAAATCTTGCTGGCCCGGACGATGATGTCCAGGTGCCCCAAGGTGACGGGGTCAAAGCTGCCGGGATAGACTGCCAGTTTCATGGTATCCCTCTCCTTACACGTGTGCGGGTCACTGCCCGTCCTCTCCCTCCACCGGCTGGCGGTAGGAGGTGAGCATAATCTTCCCATAGCGGTAGGTCTTGTGGAGCCGGAAAGCGCCGGCGGCCTCTGGCAGCGCCTCGTCCTTGGGGTGCTCGCAGAGGATGACCCCGCCGGGGTTCATCCGCTGGGCCACCAGGGGCAAAGCCTGCTCCAGCAGCCCGGTGCGGTAGGGCGGGTCCAAAAAGGCGATGTCGAACATCTCACGGCTGCCCCGAAGATAGGCGGCGAAATCGCTGCCCACCACCTTGGCCCGGTCCCCCAGGCCGGTGGACTGGATGTTCTTCTCCACCACCCGGATGGACTCCTTAGCCGAATCCACAAAGACGCACAGGGCGGCGCCGCGGCTCAGCGCCTCCAGGCCAATCTGCCCGGAGCCCGCGAACAAGTCGAGGAATTTCCTGCCCTCCAGCTGGAACTGGAGGATGTTGAACAGGGACTCCTTCACCCGGTCGGTGGTGGGGCGCACCTGCTCCCCCTCCAGGGTGACAAGCTTTTTCCCTCGTTTTGAGCCGGTGATGATACGCATGGCATTTCCTCCATTCTTTCGCGGAAAAACACCACGATGGTATATCCGCTTTATTATCCCATTAAAAGGGCAATCTGTCAACTATTTGGCGCAATTTCCCCGGGATTTGGGCCCTCCTCCCCCACTTTCGGGGGTGTTTGCGGCACTTCAGGGGGATGGAAATGCTCCCACACCCGGCGGGCGGCGGGCTTGGTCATGCCGGGGGCGCCCTCCAGCTCCGCCAGGTCCGCCTCGCTGACGGCGGTGACGGTCTTAAAATGCCGCAGCAGCGCCTTGGCCCGGGTCTCCCCAATGCCGGGGATGGAGGTGAGGGTGGAGGAGATGGCGGCCTTTTTCCGCTGCTGCCGGTGGTAGCCGATGGCGAACCGGTGCACCTCGTCCTGGATGGAGGACACCAGCGTAAAGGCCCGCCGGTGGGAGCTGATGGCAATCTCCCCGCCGTCCAGGGCGATGGCCCGGGTGCGGTGTTTGTCGTCCTTCACCATGCCGTACAGGGGCACGTCAAAGCCCATTTCGTCCAAAATGGGCTGCACCGCCGCCACGTGGCCCTTGCCGCCGTCCAGCAAGATCAAATCCGGCAGGCGGCCAAAGCCCTCCTGCTCGCCCTTGCGCTGGCTGGCCTTGTACTCCTCGAACCGGCGGCGGATGACCTCCCGCATGGAGGCGTAGTCGTCCTGGCCCACGACGGTTTTGATTTTGAATTTCCGGTAGGCGGACTTTAAGGGCCGGCCGTTTTCAAACACCACCATGCCCGCCACGTTCTCCCCGCCGGCCAGGTTGGAGATGTCGTAGCTTTCGATGTAGGCCGGGGCCTTCTCCAGGCCCAGCAGCCGCCGCAACTCATCCAGGGCCGAGGCGTCCCGGCCGGAGGTGCCTGTGTGCCGGGCGATGTGCTCCGCGGCGTTTTGGCGGCACATGTCCACCAGCTGCCGCTGGTCCCCCCGCTGGGGGACGAGGACCTTGACGGCCTTGCCCCGCTTTTCCGTCAGCCACCGGGTGAGCAGCTCCTGGTCCTCCACCTCGCCGTCCAGCACCACCAAGGGCGGCACCCTGTCCCGGATGGCGTAGTACTGCCGCAGGAATTCCGAGCGGGCCTCGGGGTCCGGCTGGCAGCCCTCGGTGAGGAAGCTCTCCCGGTCGGAGAGCTTGTTGCCGGTAAAGCGGAACACCTCAAAAGCGGTGTGGGTCTCCCCCTGGGCCAGAGCGAACACGTCCTGCTCCTCCACGCGGCTGGCCACCACTTTCTGGCGCTCCTTCATGGCCTGGATGGCGTTTATCCTGTCCCGCAGCCGGGCGGCCAGCTCGAACTCCAAATTCTCGGCGGCCTGCTCCATCTTTTCGGTGAGCACCTTCACCGAGCTGGAGCTGCCCCCCTTGATAAAGTCCACCGCCTCTTGGAAGGCCTCGTTGTACTCCGCCTCGGTGACTTTCCCCCGGCAGGGGGCGCAGCACTGCTTGATATAGTAGTTGAGGCAGGGGCGGCCCTTGCCAAAGTCCTGGGGGAACTTGCGGCTGCAATCGGGCAGCTTGAAGATTTTCAGGGCGGAATCCACCGTCTGCTTGGTGGACCAAGAGCTCATATAGGGGCCGATGTACTGGGCGCCGTCCTCCTCAACCTGCTTGACCTGGGTAATGCGGGGCCAGGGGCCTTGGCTGACCCGCACATAGCTGTAGCCCTTGTCGTCCTTTAACAGGATGTTGTACTTGGGCTTGTGCTGCTTGATAAGGCTGCTTTCCAGCACCAGGGCCTCAAACTCGCTGTCGCAGAGGATATACTCGAACCAGTCCACGTTGGAGACCATGCGGCGCACCTTGTTGTCGTGGTTTTTCTCCGAGCCAAAGTACTGGCTGACCCGGTTCTTCAAAGCCTTGGCCTTGCCGATGTAGATGATGTCCCCGGCCTTGTTGTGCATGATGTACACCCCGGGGGAAAGGGGCAGCTGCATGGCCTTGCGGCGCAGCTCCTTTTTCTTTTGCTCCTGTTCCATTGCCTCACCGCCTTTTAAAAAAAGAATATCTACGAAAAAAGCACCGCGTAAAAGCGGTGCCTTCAGCTTCGAACTGCTTGTATGGAAGATGTCTTACTCGGCAAAGCCAGAGTTGACCAGCTCCACCAGGGCGTCCACGGCCTGCTCCTCGTCGGCGCCATCGGCAATGATGCGGATGGTGACACCGCCCACAATGCCCAGGCTGAGCACGCCGAGAAGGCTCTTGGCGTTTACGCGCCGCTCTTCCTTCTCCACCCAGATGGAAGACTTGAACTCGTTAGCCTTCTGGATAAAGAAGGTAGCCGGACGGGCATGGAGGCCGACCTGATTCTGGACCAATACTTCTTTAGCACACATGCAAATTCACTCTCCTACAGAATTGATAAAGGGGACTTCTGCCGCCGCAAAAAATGGGTCTAACGGGCGCAAAGTATTTGGGATTTGATTTCATTATAGCATATTTCCTGCCGCCGTCAACACGCATTCCCGAATTTTGGATTCCTGAACAGCTGACGGCCGCTTTTTTCGCCTGTTGTTTGTGCATCTTGTGGGCAATGTGGAAAACTTTTTGCCCATTGTGATGCTCTTGCCCAAACCACTCCACTAGATACTGTGCTTTACGCCCAAAAGAAGCATAGGAGGTTTCTTGCCCAGATATACGCCGCCGGGGGTCATTCCGGCGTTTTGTCCAGCTTTTCCAGAAGCTTTTTGTCCTCTTTGGAGAGCTCCGCCTGGGCCCACAAGTCGGGGCGGTTGCGGCGGGTGACGGCCAAGGACTGGGCCCGGCGCCACTGTTGGATATTCCCGTGGTGGCCCGAAAGGAGCACCGGCGGCACGGGCCGGCCCCGCCACACCTCCGGCCGGGTGTACTGGGGGTACTCCAGCAGGCCGGCATAGTGGCTCTCCTCGGTAAAGCAGGCCTCCTCGGACAGCACCCCGGGGAGCATGCGGGCCACGGCGTCGGTGAGAATCATGGCGGGCAGCTCCCCGCCGGTGAGGACATAGTCCCCAATGGAGATTTCCTCCACCTGGTACTCGTCCAGCAGGCGCTGGTCCACGCCCTCGTAGTGGCCACAGAGGAGCACCAGCCCCGGCTCTTGGGCCAGGCGCTTGGCGTCCTCCTGGGCGAGGACTTTACCACGGGGGGACATATACAGAATATGCGGCTGCCAGCCCAAATGTGCCCGCAGCTGGTCGATGCCCCGGGCAAAGGGCTCGGCGGCCAACAGCATGCCCTTGCCCCCGCCGAACACCGTGTCGTCCACACGGCCCCGTGGGTCGGGGGAAAAGTCCCGCAGCTGGTGGCAGCACACCTGCAGCAGCCCCTTCTTCCGGGCCCGGCCGATGATGCTGTGCCCCAGCACCGGGGGGAACATCTCCGGGAACAAGGTGAGGATATCCACCCGCATTTAGGCTTCCTCCCCTTCCTGGTCGAAGATGCCGGGGATGGGCAGCAGCCGGATGACGCCCTCCTCCAGGCTGATTTCCTGAATCATGTGCTTCACCGCTGGGAACAGGTACTCCTTCCCGGCCCCGTCCACAATGCGGTACACGTCGTTGGCGCCGGTGGGCAGCACCTCCTGCAGCACGCCGTACTCCCGGCCGGTGGTGCCGTCGATGGCCTTGAGGCCTATCAAGTCCTGGAGGAACACCTGGCCCTCCTCCAGCCGCACGTCCTCCCGGTTGAGGTAGAGCACCTTGCCCCGCAGGGCGTCGCCCTGCTCTACGGTGTCCACGCCCCGCAGCTTTAGCAGCAGCCGCCCCTTGTGCACCCGGGAGGAAATCACCCCCGCGTCGGTTTTGCCGCCGTCAAAATACAGGTGCTTCACCCCCGCCACAAACTCTGGGGAATCGGCCCAGCACTCTAGCACCAGCTCCCCCCGGACGCCGTGGGTGCGCACGATTCTGCCCGCTTCTAAAAATTGATGTTTCATAGTGTCCTCCGGTTTTTTGGGATAAACAAAAAAGGGCTTGCGCCCTTTCTGTTTAGTCGATTTCGACCATGATTTTCTTGTCGTTGCGGGTGGCGGCGGCGCGCATAACCACGCGGATTGCCTTGGCAATGCGGCCCTGCTTGCCGATGACCCGGCCCATGTCGTCCTCGGCCACATGCAGGTGGTACACGGTGGTGCCGTTTTCCTGCTCCTCGCTGGTGACGACAATGTCTTCCGGCTTTTCCACCAGGCCGGAAGCAATGGCTTTCAGTAACGCTTCCATCTACGCTGCTCCTTTCAAGGCTGGGGCGGTGTGGGTCTTTTTTAGATAACGCCGTGCTTCTTGAACAGGGCCTTCACCGTATCGGTGGGCTGGGCGCCGTTGGCAATCCACTTCTTGGCCTTCTCGGGGTCAACCTTTACCACGCTGGGCTCTTCCATGGGGTTGTAGTAGCCAATCTCCTCGATGAAGCGGCCGTCGCGGGGGAAGCGGGAATCCGCCACCACAATGCGGTAGAAGGGGGATTTCTTAGCGCCCATTCTTCTCAGTCTAATCTTAACTGCCATGATTCATTCCTCCAAAATGTTAGATAATAGTGAGATGATAAAAAATACGCTTGGCGCCCGGCGGGCCGGGCAATATTGGTCACGGGGCGGGCCCCGGCAATATCCGAAAACTTACAGGGGGAGGTTGGGCATGCGCCGGCGCTTCCCCTTGCCCATGCCGCCAAACTGCTTCATCAGCTTTTGGGTTTGGCGGAACTGGTTCAGCAGGCGGTTTACATCCTCCACCTTCATGCCGCAGCCGGCGGCGATGCGCTTCTTCCGGGAGGCGTTGAGGCAATCCGGGTGGGAGCGCTCGTAGGGCGTCATGGAGAGGATGATGGCCGCGCTGCGGTCCATGATGCGGTCGTCGATGTCCACATCGTCCAGCTTGTTGCCCACACCGGGCAGCTTGGACAGGATGCCCTTGATGGGGCCCATCTTCTTCACCTGCTGGAACTGCTCCAGCAGGTCGTTTAAGTCCATCTTGTTCTGCATCAGCCGCTGGGCGGTCTTTTGGGCGGCTTTCTCGTCCAGGCGCTGCTGGGCGTCCTCGATGAGGGTGAGCACGTCGCCCATGCCCAAAATGCGGCTGGCCATGCGGTCGGGGTGGAACACTTCCAGGTCGCCAATCTTCTCGCCGGTGCCCGCGAACTTGATGGGCTTGCCGGTGACAGCCTTGACGGACAGCGCCGCGCCGCCCCGGGTGTCGCCGTCCAGCTTGGTGAGGATGACGCCGGTGATGTCCAGCAAATCGTCGAAGGCCTTGGCCACGTTGACGGCCTCCTGGCCGGTCATGGCGTCCACCACCAGCAAAATGTCCGTGGGGCTCACGGCCTCTTTGATGCGGTGGAGCTCGTCCATCAGCTGCTCGTCAATCTGCAGGCGGCCGGCGGTATCGATGATGACGTAATCGTTGCCGTAGTCCTTGGCGTGGCGCACAGCCTCTTGGGCGGTGAGCACCGGGTCCTGGGTGCCCCGCTCGAACACAGGGGCCCCGGCCTTCTCCCCCACCACCTGCAGCTGTTTGATAGCCGCGGGGCGGTAGATGTCGCCGGCCACCAGCAGGGGGCGGTGGCCCTGGGACTTCAGCTGGTAGGCCAGCTTGGCGGCGTGGGTGGTTTTACCGGCGCCCTGCAGGCCGCACATCATGATGATGGCCGGCGGGTGGGCGGGCATTTTCAGCCGCTCCTCGCTGCCGCCCATCAGGCTGGTCAGCTCCTCGTTGACGATTTTGATGACCATCTGGGCGGGGGTGAGGCTCTCCATCACCTCGCTGCCCACGGCGCGGTCGGTGACTTTCTTGGTGAACTCTTTGGCCACCTTGTAGTTGACGTCGGCTTCCAGCAGGGCCAGGCGCACTTCCCGCATGGCTTCCTTCACGTCCGCCTCGGTGAGCTTGCCCTTGCTGCGCAACTTTTTAAAGGAATTGCTAAGCTTTTCCGCCAAACCCTCGAATGCCACTGGCTTTCCCTCCTGGAATACAAAATGTGGAACGCGCCCGGGGGCGCTGGTACGCTTTTTTCGTAGAAAGGCCTTTACGCCTCCATGGAAATCTCCTGGGCGCACTCCAGGATCTTCCCGGCGTTTTCATCGATGCCGGGCACGCGGCCGTTCTGCTCGTTGAAATCCTGGATGGCCAAGGCGCAGTCGCAGATAAGCGTCAAGGCTTTTTGGATTTCCTGGAAGCGCCGGGCCAGGCCCAGCCGTTCCTCCATCTCCAGCAGCTGCTGCTCCGCGCGCTTGATGGCGTCCCGCACGCCCTGGCGGGTGATGTCCCGGTCTTGGGCGATCTCGGCCAAAGACAGGTCCTCGTTGTAATAGGCGTCCACCACCTCCCGCTGGGTATCGGTGAGCATGTCGCCGTAAAAATCCAGCAAAAAGCTGATGCGCAGGTCTTTTGCCATGTGAGAAACCCTCCTTTGCGCGGCGCCTTTCTTCAACTCTGTAAAGCGGTTTTCTTTACAGCATATAGGATTATACACGATTGCCGCGGGTTTGTCAACACGGGAAGCAAAAAAAGCGGCGGGAAACCCACCGCGTTCCTCACTTTTGGTCCTTGGGCCGGCTTCCCCTCAGCCCCCACAGGCCCACTCCTCCGGCGGCCGCCCCCACAAGGAGCTTTCCCAGGGCGCTGGTAAAGGTGTTTTCCACCAGCCTCAAAACGCTTTCTGCTTCCCCATAGGCAGCAAGCACCTCTTGCCCGGTGGTGGCCCAGGCGTACAGGTCCGCCGCGCCCCACACAAGCACCGCAGCGCCGCACACCACCAGGCCTGTAAAGCCGAGCCTCGTTTTGGCACTTTTCATCGCTCTGTCCTCCCCCTGTTATTGGATAATTTCAGTATAGCAAAATCTTCTCTCTTTCACAACTGCTGATTGCCTTGAGCCCCGGTTTGTGCTATGCTAAAGAGTAAGCAAAAACCCAATGGGAGGTCGAACCATGCTTTACTTTAACTGCGATTACACCGAGGGCGCGCACCCCCGGGTTCTGGAAAAGATGCTGGAAACCAACTTGGAACAGACCGTGGGCTACGGCGAGGACCCCTACTGCGAAGCCGCTCGGGAGCTCATCCGCCGGGAGTGCCAGCGGCAGGACGTGGACGTGCAGTTCCTGGTGGGGGGCACCCAGACAAACTTCACCGTCATCCGGGCGGCGCTGCGGCCCTACCAGGGGGTGCTCTCCCCGGCGACTGGGCACATCAACGGCCACGAGACCGGCGCGGTGGAGGCCACCGGCCACAAGGTGCTGGCGCTTCCCACCGGCCCCGAGGGGAAGCTCACCGCCGCCCAGGTGGAGGAGGCTGTGCGGGCCCACTGGGCAGACGAGGCCCGGGAGCACCTGGTGCAGCCCAAAATGGTGTACATCAGCCACCCCACGGAAAACGGCGCGCTGTACACCTTAGCCGAGCTGGAAGCCCTAAGCGAGACCTGCAAGGAGCTGGGGCTGTACCTCTTTTTGGACGGCGCCCGGCTGGGCTACGGCCTGACGGCCCGGGGCAGCGACGTGTCCCTGGGGGACTTGGCCCGGCTGTGCGACGTGTTCTACATTGGGGGCACCAAGTGCGGCGCGCTGCTGGGGGAGGCGGTGGTCATCGCCAACCCGGATTTGCAGCGAGATTTCCGGTACTCCATCAAGCAGAACGGCGGCATGCTGGCCAAGGGCAGGCTGCTGGGGCTGCAATTCCTGGCGCTGTTTGAGGACGACCTCTACTACGACATCTGCCGGGCCGCCAACGAGCAGGCCTACCGCATCGCCGCCGCCTGCAAAGAGGCCGGGTTCCCCTTCTTCGCCGCCTCTCCCACCAACCAGCAGTTCCCCATCTTCCCCAACCGGCTGCTGGCCAAGCTGCGGGAGAAGTACGCTGTGTCCATCTGGGCCAAGGTGGATGAGGAGCACACGGCCATCCGCCTGTGCACCAGCTGGGCCACCCGGGAGGAGGCCGTGGACCAGCTCCTTGGGGACATCCGCGCCCTGGGGAAAGAGCTGTGAAGGCCCTCTCTTTGATGGAGCCCTGGGCGGCCCTCATCGCCGCGGGGGTGAAGTCCATTGAGACGCGGAGCTGGCGCACCGCCTACCGGGGGCCGCTGTACATCCACGCCTCCCGGGCCAAGGTGGACCAAAAGGACCCCCACATCCAGCGGCTGCTTTCCCTGCTGCCGGAGGGGAGCCTGCACCCGGGGTTTGTGGTGTGCCGGTGCGTGCTGAAAGACTGCCTGCCCATGGACGAAAGCTTCTTAGGCTGGATAGAGGCCCATCCCCTGGAGAAACTCTGCGGGAAGTACGCCCCCGGCCGCTTTGCCTGGGTGCTGGAGCAGGTGGAGCCCCTGAAGGCGCCGGTGGCCGCGAAAGGGCATCTCAGCCTGTGGGAGTGGGAACCTCCCCCATAAACCAAACTAAAACAGCCAGAGCTGGTTTCACGCCGGCCCTGGCTGTTTCTCTATGCTTTTACGAATGGGCCACCGCCCGGGCCAGGCACTGGCCCAACAGCACCCCTGCCACGCAGAGGGCCACGCTGAGGAGGACATAGGCCCCGCCCAGCAAATACCTGCCGTTTTGGAACAGGGTGACGGCCTCCAGGGAAAAGGTGGAGAAGGTGGTAAAGCCGCCGCAGACGCCGGTCTGCCAAAAGAGCTTGCCCCGCTCCCCCAGCAGGCGCCGGGAAAACAGGCCGCTGAGGAAACCAATGGCCACAGCCCCCAGGAAGTTCGTGGCCAACGTCAGCAGGGGGAACGCCCCCTTCCACGGCAGCAGGCTGATGCCGTACCGGCCCACGGCGCCCACCGCGCCGCCCAGGGCCACCCATATCACAGAACCCAATGGTATCCCTCCCCACAAACAGCTTGCTTACAGCTCCAGGCCCTGGTAGTTCTCCTGGAGGATGGCGCAGGAATCGGCCAGCTTCTGGCGCTCCTCCTCGGTGAGGGAGAGCTCCAGCACCCGGTCTACGCCGTTGCGGTTGACGATGCAGGGCACCCCGGCGAACACGTCCCGCTGGCCGTACTCCCCCCGCAGCCGGGCGGACACGGTGAGGACGCTGTTCTCGTTGGAGAGCACCGCCCGGACAATGCGCACCAAGGCCATGCCGATGCCGTAGTAAGTGGCGCGCTTGGCCTCGATGATTTTCTGGGCGGCGTCCCGCACCTCCACGCTGATGTTCTGCATCTCCTCCAGGCAGAACTTGCCCTGGGACTGCTCGCAGATGTCCGCCACGGATTTGGTGGCCACCATGGCCTGGCTCCAGGGGACGAACTCGCTGTCGCCGTGCTCGCCGATGACGTAGGCGTGGACGTTGCGGGGGTCCACGGTGAAGTAATCCCCCAGCAGGTAGCGCAGCCGGGCGGTGTCCAAGGTGGTGCCGGTGCCGAACACCCGGTTGGAATTGAAGCCGGAGAGCTCGTAGGTGACCCGGGTCATAATGTCCACGGGGTTGGTGGCCACCAGGAAAATCCCCGAGAAGCCCGAGTGGGTGATGGGGCCGATGATAGACTGGAACACCGCCGTGTTCCGCTTGAGCAAATCCAGGCGGGATTCCCCGGGCTTCTGGCTGACCCCGGCGCAGATGACCACAATGTCCGCGTCGGCGCAGTCGCTGTAATCCCCGGCGTAAATCTTCATGCTGGAGGGGGCAAAGGCCACGCCGTGGTTCAAGTCCATGGCCTCGCCCTCGGCGCGGTGCCTGTCGATGTCCACCAGCACCAGCTCGTCGCACACAGCCTGGTTTAAGGCGGAGTAGGCAAAGCTCATGCCCACCATACCGGTGCCCAC
>DSTMR04002__coassemble_752_pt1 | contig 41537 bp, 36 predicted proteins | sample DSTMR04002__metabat2_low_PE_040 | metagenome-assembled genome bin DSTMR04002
GGTGACAGCCAGACGGCAGCCGCGGTGGCCCATCATGGGGTTGAACTCATGCAGAGAGGAGATGATGGCCTTGATGTCCTCCACGGTCTTGCCCTGGGCCTGGGCCAGCAGCTCGATGTCCTTTTCCTCGGTGGGAACGAACTCGTGCAGCGGGGGATCCAGGAAGCGGATGTTGACGTGGCGGCCGCCGAGGGCCTCATACAGCTGCTCGAAGTCGCCCTGCTGCATGGGCTCCAGCTTGGCCAGAGCGGCCTTGCGCTGCTCCACGGTGTCGGAGCAAATCATCTCGCGGATAGCGGCGATGCGGTCGGGGTCGAAGAACATGTGCTCGGTACGGCACAGGCCGATGCCCTGGGCGCCGAAGGCCACAGCCTGCTTGGCGTCGCGGGGGGTGTCGGCATTGGTGCGGACCTCCAGCTGACGGTACTTGTCAGAGAGCTCCATGATGCGGCCGAAGTAGCCGCCCTCGGTGGAAGCGGGAACGGTGGGCAGGGCCTCGCCATAGATGTTGCCGGTGGTGCCGTCCAGGGAGATGTAATCGCCCTCGTGGTACTCACGGCCAGCCAGGGTGAACTTCTTGTTGGCCTCGTCCATCTTGATGTCGCCGCAGCCGGAGACGCAGCAGGTGCCCATGCCGCGGGCCACAACGGCCGCGTGGCTGGTCATGCCGCCGCGCACGGTGAGGATGCCCTGGGCATACTGCATGCCCTCGATGTCCTCGGGAGAGGTCTCCAGGCGGACCAGGACGACCTTCTCGCCAGCCTGGCCCTGCTCCACGGCGTCTTCAGCGGTGAAGACGATCTTGCCGCAGGCAGCGCCGGGGGAAGCGGCCAGAGCGGAAGCCACGGGCTTGGCAGCCTTCAGGGCTTCGGGGTCGAACTGGGGATGGAGCAGAGCGTCCAGCTGCTTGGGGTCGAGCATCAGCAGGGCCTCCTGCTCGGTCTTCATGCCCTCGTCGATAAGGTCGCAGGCAATCTTGATGGCGGCAGCGGGGGTGCGCTTGCCGTTACGGGTCTGGAGCATATAGAGCTTGCCGTTCTCCACGGTGAACTCCATATCCTGCATATCGTGATAGTGGCTCTCCAGCAGGTTGCAGACTTCCTGGAACTGCTTGAAGGCCTCGGGGAACTTCTCAGCCATCTGGGAGATGGGCATGGGGGTGCGGATACCGGCAACCACGTCTTCGCCCTGGGCGTTGGTGAGGAACTCGCCGAAGAGCTTCTTCTCGCCGGTGGAGGGGCTGCGGGTAAAGGCAACGCCGGTGCCGCAGTCGTCGCCCATGTTGCCGAAGGCCATCATCTGCACGTTGACAGCGGTGCCCCAGGAATAGGGGATCTCGTTCATGCGGCGGTAGACGTTGGCGCGGGGGTTATCCCAAGAACGGAACACGGCCTTGACGGCGCCCATGAGCTGCTCCTTGGGATCGGAGGGGAAATCGGAACCGATTTTCTCCTTGTACTCGGCCTTGAACTGCTCGGCCAGCTCCTTCAGGTCGTCGGCGGTGAGCTCGGTGTCCTGGGTGACGCCGCGCTTCTCCTTCATCTCATCGATGAGCTCCTCGAAGTACTTCTTGCCCACTTCCATAACCACGTCGGAGTACATCTGGATGAATCTCCGGTAGCAGTCGTAAGCCCAGCGGGCGTTGCCGGACTTCTTGGCCATAACCTCGACAACTTCCTCGTTGAGGCCCAGGTTCAGGATGGTATCCATCATGCCGGGCATGGAAGCGCGGGCGCCGGAACGCACGGAGACCAGCAGGGGGTTCTCCTTATCGCCGAACTTCTTGCCGGTGATTTCCTCCATCTTGCCCACATACTCCATGATCTGGGCCTGGATCTCATCGTTAATCTGGCGTCCGTCCTCGTAATACTGGGTGCAGGCTTCCGTGCTGATGGTGAAGCCCTGGGGCACGGGCAGGCCGAGCTTTGTCATTTCTGCAAGGTTCGCGCCTTTGCCGCCAAGAAGCTCACGCATGGAACCGTCGCCTTCGCTGAACAGATAGACATACTTGTGGCTCATTGGTAACTTACCTCCTAATAATGTTCAACCGGACGCTGGCCAAAAAAGGGAGCATGGCCCTGCCGGGTGACAGCGGAATGGAGCCCCCGGGCAGAACGAAAAAGCCTGTCCACAGGGTTTCCTATTGAGAATTATAGCAAAGTCTTTGGGAAAATACCAGTACAAAATGGAAGAAAAGCAAATTTTTTCAAGGCCCCCGGGGGAATGGGGGATTTTTCCCCTTTCCGGGGGAGATGGGCTTGCAAAACCGGCGCGGCTCTGGCATAATAAAGGTATCTATACGCCTATACGCGTATGGCGCCAGCAGGTGGGCCGGGAAGTTCCGGCCCGCCCTGTTTTCGCGCCCATCCTACACCCAGCGGAGGTTTTGCCATGCTGCGCCTATTCCAGAAAAACACCCCCTCCCCCGGCCCGGTGGACTTTATGATTGTGGGCCTGGGGAACCCGGGGAAGCAATATGAGAACACCCGGCACAACGCCGGCTTTCTGGCGGTAGATACCATTGCCCAGAAGCACCACACGGACATCAAGCGGATAAAGTTCAAGGGCCTGGTGGGGGAATGCTCCCTGGGCGGGAAAAAGGCTTTGCTCTTAAAGCCCTCCACCTTTATGAACTTGAGCGGCCAGTCGGTGCGGGAGGCCATGCAGTTTTACAAGCTGTCCCCCGAGAAGGTGCTGGTCATCTTTGACGACATCAACCTGGAGCCGGGGAAGCTGCGCATCCGCCGCAAGGGCAGCGACGGCGGCCACAACGGCATGAAGAACATCATCTACCTCTCCGGCTCGGACCAGTTCCCCCGCATCAAGCTGGGGGTGGGCAAAAAGCCCCATCCCGACTACAACTTGGCGGACTGGGTGCTCTCCCGCTTTACGGAGAAGGAGCAGAAGGACTTGGCCACCGCCCTGGAGAACGCCGCGGCCGCCGCGGAGCTCATCGCCAAAGGTGACATGGACAGGGCCATGAACCTGTACAACAGCTGACCACCCCCGGCACAGAATGTGAGGAAAGGAGAATCCCTATGAAATTGGTCCAAAGCGCTTTGGCCCGGTGGCCAGACTACGCCCGCCTGGAGCAGGCGGTGGAGGGGGGCGCCGTCCCGGGGGCGGTGACGGGGCTCTCTGGGGTGCACAAGTGCTGTGTGATAGCCTCCCTGTGCAAAAAGACCGGCAGGCGGGCTTTGGTGCTGGCCGCCGACGAGGCGGAGGCCCAGCGGTTCTGCGAGGACCTGGCCGCTTTGGGGCTGCGCCCGGTGTCCTATCCCCTGCGGGACTTCAACTTCCGGGACACGGCGGGGACCTCCCACGAGTACGAGCGGCTGCGGCTGGAGGCCCTCTCCAAGCTGGAGGACGGCCAGTGCGACTGCATTGTGGCCTGCATGGACGCCGCTTTGCAGTACACCTTGGGGCCGGAGGAGCTGGAGCGGAAACTGTTCACGCTGCGGCCCGGGGACCAGCTGGAGATTGCCGATTTGCTGGAGGCGCTGGTCAAGTGCGGCTACACCCGGGAGGACCAGATAGAGGGGCCGGGGCAGTTCAGCCACCGGGGGGGCATTGTGGACTTCTTCTCCCCCAGCGCCAACGCCCCGGTGCGGGTGGAGTTCTGGGGGGACGAGGTGGACTCCCTCTCCAGCTTTGACATGGAAAGCCAGCGGCGCACCGAGTCCATCCCCCAGGTGACGCTGGCCCCCTGCGTGGAGGTCATCCCGGAGAAGCCGGCGTTCCTGGCGCAGAAAATCGAGAAGCTGGCCGCCTCCCTGCGGGGGAAGAACGCCCCCAAGGCCAAGGAGGTGCTGCGGGGCGAGGCGGAGAAGCTGAAAAACGGCCTGCGGATAGGCTCGATGGATAAGTTCATCTCGCTGGTGTACCCCCAGGCGGCGACGCTGTTTGACTACTTCCCGCCGGAGGACAGCCTGCTGTTCTTCTCCGAGGGGAACAAGCTGAAAGAGCGGGTGCGCACCACCCTGTGGCAGTGGGGGGAAGATTTAAAAAGCTACCTGGCGGAGGGCCTGCTGTGCAAGGGCCTGGACCAGTACAGCCAGGACTGGGAGTACGCCCTGGGCAAGGCGGAGGAAACCCCCACCCTGTTCTTGGACTTGTTCGCCCGGGGCAGCTATGAAATCCCCACCAAGACGCTGGTGAACATGACCGCCAAGCAGCTCTCCCCCTGGGGCGGCGGGGTGGAGCTGCTGGCCGAGGATTTGCGGGCCTTGCTGGACCAGGGCCGGGCCTGCGCGGTGCTCACCGGCACGGAGCGGGCGGGCAAGGCCTTGGCCGAGGACTTGAAGCGGGCCGGGCTGCCCGCCGCCTGGATGGACGCAGTCTCCGCGGTGAACCCCGGCACGGTGGTGGTGACGCTGGGGGCACTGTCCGCGGGGTTTGAGCTGCCGGAGGCGAACTTCGCCTTGATTACCCACGGCCGCATGACAGAGGTCAAGCGCAAGCGGGTGAAGCGGGACAAGAACAGCAAGGAGATTTCCAGCCTGTCGGAGCTGGCGCCGGGGGACTATGTGGTCCACGCCACCCACGGCATCGGCCTGTTTGAGGGCATCCACAAGCTGGAGATGAACGGCGTCACCAAGGACTACATCAAGGTGCGCTACGCCAAAAACGACACCTTGTATGTGCCCGTCACCCAGCTGGACCTGGTGAGCAAGTACATCGGCCCCCGGGAGGACTCGGCAGTGAAGCTGAGCCGCCTGGGCGGCGCCGACTGGCAGCGGCAGAAAACCAAGGTGCGCAAGGCTGTGAAGGACATCGCCAAGGAGCTCATCCAGCTGTACGCCCAGCGGATGCAGCAGAAGGGCTTCGCCTTCCCGCCGGACGGGGAGTGGCAGCGGGACTTTGAATCCCACTTTGAGTACGACGAGACAGAGGACCAACTGCGGTGCATCTCGGAAATCAAGGACGACATGGAGCGGGAGGTGCCCATGGATAGGCTGCTGTGCGGCGACGTGGGCTTTGGCAAGACCGAGGTGGCCCTGCGGGCGGCCTTTAAGTGCGTCACCGCCGGGAAGCAGTGCGCCATTTTGGTGCCCACCACCATCCTGGCCTGGCAGCACTACCAGACCATTTTGCGGCGGATGGAGGGCTTCCCCGTGGACGTGGAGCTGCTCTCCCGGTTCCGCAGCCCCCGGCAGCAGGACGAAATCCTGCGGAAGGTGCGCCGGGGCAGCATGGACATTGTGGTGGGCACCCACCGGCTGGTGAGCAAGGATGTGAAGTTCCACAACCTGGGGCTGGTCATCATCGACGAGGAGCAGCGGTTCGGCGTGGCCCAGAAGGAGAAGCTGAAGCAGATGTGCAGCACCGCCGACGTGCTGACCCTCTCCGCCACGCCCATCCCCCGCACGCTGAACATGGCCCTCTCCGGCATCCGGGACATGTCCGTCATTGAGGAGGCCCCCCACGACCGGCACCCGGTGCAGACCTATGTGCTGGAGTACGACACCGGGGTGATTGGGGACGCCATCCGCCGGGAGCTGCGCCGGGGCGGCCAGGTGTACTACCTGCACAACGACGTGGCCTCTTTGCAAAGCACCGTGGCGCGCATCCAGCAGATGGCGCCGGAGGCCCGCATCGGCGTGGGCCACGGCAAGATGAACGAGGAGGACCTCTCCGAGGTGTGGCGGCAGCTGCTGGACCACGAAATCGACGTGCTGGTGTGCACCACCATCATCGAGACAGGCGTGGACGTGCCCAGCGCCAACACCTTGATTATTGAGAACGCCGACCGCATGGGGCTCTCCCAGCTGCACCAGCTGCGGGGCCGGGTGGGCCGCAGCAACCGCCGGGCCTACGCCTACCTCACCTACACCCCCAACAAGGCCCTTTCGGAGATTGCCCAGAAGCGGCTTTCGGCCATCCGGGAGTTTACGGAGTTCGGCTCTGGCTTTAAGATCGCCATGCGGGACTTGGAAATCCGGGGCGCGGGGAACATCCTGGGCGGGGAGCAGCACGGCCACATGGAGGCCGTGGGCTATGACATGTATGTTAAGCTCTTAAACGAGGCGGTGTCCCTGATGAAGGGCGAGGAGCCCACCCGCCCCGTGGACCAGGAGTGCCTGGTGGATTTGCAGGTGCAGGCCCACATCCCCGAGAGCTACATCGACAGCTTGAGCCTGCGGCTGGACGTGTACCGCCGCATCGCCGAGGTGGAGACCCAGGAGGACGCCATGGACGTGCTGGATGAGCTCATCGACCGGTTTGGGGAGCCGCCGGCCTCGGTGAAGGGCCTGCTGGACGTGGCCTTGCTGCGGAACACCGCCGCGGGCCTGGGCGTCACCGAGGTGAAGCAGCAGGGGGATTCCCTGCTGGTGTACAAGGAGAAGTTCGACGTGGCGGAGGTGGGGCCCCTCATCAAGGCGCTGGGCGGCCGGGTGCTGCTCTCCGCCGGGAGCAAGCCCTACATCAGCGTGAAGATGGCCGGGCAGCCCCCCACCCAGGCCCTCTCGGAGATTTTGACCGCCATGCAGGAAAACGCCGCCCCCAAACCGTGAGGCATTTCACAATTTCCGTGTAGACAAACGGGGAAAAGTGGGGTATAATGTTTGTCGTTCTTTGCAATAAACCACTACTTTGAAAGGCTGATTCACCCATGAGAAACATTTGGAAGCGTACCGCGGCCGCTGTGCTCGCTTTGGTCCTGTGCCTGAGCCTGGCTGGCTGCTATAACGAGAATAATACCTGGGCTGCCCGCAAGGGCGACGACACCATGCCCATCGGCGGGTATATCTACTACCTGTACAGCGCCTATTCCGAGGCGCGGGACCAGGTGGATTCTGACACCGCCGTGCTGGACGCCGAAATCGACGGGGTGGACGCCTCCCAGTGGATCACCGACCGGGCGCTGAACTACCTGAACGCCTACTACTACATCAGCGACAAGTTCAGCGAGTATGGCCTGGAGCTGACTGAGGACGACCAGACCCAGATCGACAACACCACCACCAACTTCTGGAGGTACTACCAGAGCACCTTTGAGGATGACCTGGGCATTGCCAGGGACTCTTTCTCCAAGGCCTATTCGGAGTACACGGTGAAGTTCCAGAAGGTGATGGAAGCCATGTACGGCGAGGGCGGTGAGCTGGCCCTGGCCGCCGGGGAGCTGGAGGATTACTTCACTGAGACCTACCTGAGCTACGAGTACTTCTACGTGCCGCTGACCACCACCAACGACGACGGCGAGAGCGAGACCCTCACCTCGGAAGAGCAGGCGGACATCCAGGACCAGCTGCAGACCTATGTGGATAGCATCAACGACGGCGAAATGACCGTGAGCGAGGCCGCCGACGACTACGCCAGCGAGACCAGCGGCGAATCCACCTATTACCAGCCCAACCCCACCAAGGGCGAGAACATCACCAGCGAGCTGGCAACCGCCCTGGAGGGCGCCGACGAGGGCGAGGCCGTGGTGGCCGAGACCAGCAACGCTTTGTACGTCATCCGCAAGCTGTCCATTGCCGATGCCTACGACGAGGTGGAGGCCGACGAGGACCAGTACATCTCCCTGCTGGCGGACATGAAGGGCGAGGAGTTCAACGACTATGTGCTGGAACAGGCCCAGTCCGTGGAGGGTGTGGAGCTGAACCAGTCCGCCATGAACACCGTGAAGCTCTCCTCCTTTGTCAACGACAGCACCCGCAACGGCGCCTCTTCCGCCTCTGAGACAGAGTCCTCCGCCAGCGAGGAGAGCAGCTCTGAAACCAGCAGCGCCGTGGAGAGCAGCGAGAGCTCCGCTTCCAGCGAAGTGAGCAGCGAATCCAGCGCGGCGGAAGAATAAAATAGCCGTATCAACATCGTACATACGCAACACGCCAACAGGCGGGGACACCGTTCCCCGCCTGTTTTTTGTTTTCTGGAAACTGCGGACCGCTTTTCAACAGGCTTGTCCACCCTTCTGCCCCAGCGCTAGCCGGGGATTTCCTGGGCGCTTTGCCTTGGGCACTGGTTTTTTCTGTCCCATATTTCCCACGGGGCGGCAGATTGCCCCCTTTCTTTCCCGCGGCGGGGCGTATGCTGGAACCATACCACAAGAAAGGGCGCTCAATGGTCAATTTTCCGGAGCGCGGCTGCTTGTTGGATTTTACCAATAAAATCTTTTAAGAATACGGAAAGTTTTTGACAAGCACATTTTTTTACAGTATAATGAGAATATTCTTTTCTGTGGAAGGTTCCCTTTGAAGGATGTTCCATGGATAGGGAGGTGGAAGCATTGGCAAAAGAAACCATGCTGGCTGTGGATAGGGCCGAGCAGCAGGCCCAGGAAACGGTGCGGCATGCCCAGGAAGAAGCCCAACGCCTGCGCCAAGATGCCGCCGCCAAGGGACAGCAGCTCATCGAGGCGGCGGAAAAAGAAGCGCAAAAGCGGGCGGGCATCCTCTACGGGGTGGCAAAGGCCGACGGCGAAAAGCGCAAGGCAGCCATCCAGCGGGAATGCCAAGAGGAACAGGAACAGCTGCGGGCCCTGGCCCGCTCCCGGCAAGGGCAGGTGGCCCGGGCCGCGGAACGGATCGTGCTGGGCCATCCCAGAAGGAGGTGAGCGCCTATGGCTGTGGTGCCCATGAAACGCCTGGAGCTCTTTGCCCTGCGGCGGGATAGGAAAGCCATTTTGGAGCTGCTGCAGCGCCGGGGCGTGGTGGAGGTGGAATCCACCCAGGCCAGCGGGGAAGTCTTCCGCCAGGCGGACACCTCCCAGGCCCAGCAGGAGCTGGAAACCCAGGCGCGGCTTCTGGAGCAGGCGGTGGAGCTGCTGGACCACACCGTCCCCGTGAAGAAGGGGATGCTCTCCTTCTTGGCGGGCAGGAAACCCGTCACCTGGGAGGAGTACCAGCGCCAGGGGCAGGAGGCCCCCGCCTTGCTGGAGCAGGCCAGGGAAATCCTGCGGCTGGGGAAACAGGTGACGGACAGCGAGGCCCAGGCCCAGCGGCTGGAGGCCCAGCTGGAAACACTCAAGCCCTGGATGGCCTTGGACCTCCCCCTGGACGCCAAGGGCACGGGGAGCACCCGGGTATTTTTGGGCAGCTTCCCCCAGGCCTTGGAGGAGGGCGCGCTGAAAGCGCAGCTGGCCCAGCGGCTTCCCCAGGTGTCTGGTATGGAGGCGGAGGTGCTCAGCTGCCAGGCCCAGCAGACCTGTGTGTTCCTGATGTGCCTGCGGCAGGACGCTGCCCAGGTGGAGGAGGCGCTGCGCTCCATGGGGTTTACCTATCCGGCGGTAACCTCTCCCCTGCCCCCGTCCCAGCAGGCCAAGGCGCTAGAGGAGGAAATCCGCGGGGCGCGCAAGGAGCGGGAGGATGCCCTGGGGAAAATCGCCGGCCTGGCCCCCAAGCGGGAGGAGCTGCTGCTGGCGGCGGACTACATCAGCGCCCGGGCGGAAAAATACCAGGTGCTGGGGGAGTTGTGGCAAAGCCCCCACACCTTCTGCCTGGCGGGGTACCTCCCGGCGGAGGACGCCCCCGGCCTGGTAGGCGAGCTGGAAAGCCGCTTTACCCTGCTGGCGGAAGTCACCCAGCCGGGGCCCCAAGAGGACCCGCCGGTCAAGCTGAAAAACAACTTCTTCACCGAGCCTGTGGAGGGCGTGGTGGAGGGGTACAGCCTTCCCGGCCGACACGAGGTGGACCCCAGCGCGGTGATGGCGTTCTTCTACTATGTGCTCTTTGGGATGATGCTCTCCGACGCGGCCTACGGGATATTGACGGTGGTTGGCAGCGCCTTTGCGCTGAGGAAGTTCCCCAACATGGAGCTGAAGATGCGCAAGACGCTGCGGATGTTCCTGTTCTGCGGCATCTCCACCACGGTGTGGGGCGTGCTGTTTGGCAGCTATTTTGGGGACGCCATCCCGGTGATTGCCCAGACCTTCTTCCACACGGAGATTACCGTGCCGGCATTGTGGTTTGAGCCCCTGGACGACCCCATGCGGCTGCTGATTTTCTCCTTTGGGGTGGGCGTGGCCCATCTGTTTACCGGGCTGGGAGTGCAGTTCTACCAGCTGGCCAAACAGAGAAAGTACGCTGACGCCCTGTACGACGTGGTGTTCTGGTACCTGCTGGTGGGCGGGCTGATTGTGGTGCTGCTCTCCACGGAGATTTTCCAGAACATCGCGGAGCTGCCCTTTGTGGTGCCGGGGCCCGTGGCCGCTGTGGCCGGGGTGCTGGCAGGCATTGGAGCGGTGGGCATTCTGTTTACCGCGGGGCGGGAATCCCGCAACCCGGTGAAGCGCTTATTAAAGGGGCTTTACGGGCTCTATGGGGTTTCCAGCTATTTAAGCGACATCCTGTCCTACTCCCGGCTGCTGGCCCTGGGGCTGGCCACCAGCGTGATTTCCACGGTGTTCAACCAGCTGGGCGCCATGCTGGGCGGCGGCGTGGTGGGGGCCATCTTCTTTGCGGTGGTGTTCCTCATCGGCCACAGCATGAACATGGCCATCAACCTGCTGGGGGCCTATGTGCACACCAACCGGCTGCAGTTTGTGGAGTTCTTCGGCAAGTTCTATGAGGGCGGCGGCCGGGCTTACGCGCCTTTTGCCGCCAACACCAAGCATTTCCAAATCAAGGAGGAAAAGTGACATGAACGGTTTTGATTGGAACATTTTAGGGATTGTGTTCGCGCTGCTGGGCGGCATGCTGGCTGCCCTGATGGCTGGGATTGGCTCCGCGGTGGGCGTGGGCATGGCTGGCCAGGCCGCCGCCGGCGCCGTGACAGAGAACCCCTCCCTGTTCGGCAAGGTGCTGGTGCTGCAGCTGCTGCCCGGCACCCAGGGCATCTACGGGCTGCTCATCGGCTTTATCGTGCTGACCCAGGTGGGCATTTTGGGCGGCGACCCCAACGTGAGCGCCGTGAAGGGCCTGCTGTATCTGGCGGCCTGCCTGCCCATGGCCATTGTGGGCCTGGTGTCCGCCCGGTGGCAGACAAAGGCCTCTATCGCCAGCATCTCTCTGCTGGTGAAAAAGCCCGAGCAGTTTGGCAAGGCCATGACTTTGCCCGTTATGGTGGAGACCTACGCCGTGCTGGCGCTGCTCATCTCCATCCTGGCCATCTTCGGCATTGGCGGGCTGTCCGTATAAGGCGGGGGTACCCACAGGAAAGGAGGCGGCCCCATGACGGGACTGGAAGCCATTTTGGCGCACATTGAACAGGAGGCCCAGGCAGAGGCCCAAGGACTGCTGGACGCGGCCCAGGCAGAGGCCCAGGCCACCTTGGAAAGCGCCCAGGAGGAGGCCCAGCGGCGCTCCCAGGCCATATTGGAGGAGGCCCAGAAGGGGGCGGACGCCATCCGGGAGCGGGCGGAATCCGCGGCGCTGCTGGAAAAGCGGGATGGGCTCCTGCGGTGCAAGCAGCAGCTCATCCGGGAGGCGCTGGGGCAGGTCTGCCAGGAGCTGGAGCAGGCCCCGGCCCAGGAGTACTTCTCCCTGCTGCTGGAGCTGGTGGGCCGCTGGGCCCAGCCCGGGGACGGGGTGCTCTACCTAAACGCCCGGGATTTGCAGCGTCTGCCCCAGGGGTTCCAGGAGGAGCTGGAACGCATCGCGCCCCAGGGGAAGATCGCCCTCTCCCCCCAGCCCCGGCAGCTGGAGAGCGGCTTTGTGCTGGCCTACGGCCCGGTGGAGCAGGACTGCACCTTCCCCGCCTTGTTCCAGGAGGCCTATGACCAGCTGCGGGACGCGGCGGGGGCCATCCTGTTCGCCCCGGCGGGAGCAAAGGAGGAGCCATGAGCGAGGACTACATCTACGCGGTGACGCGGGTACACGCCCGGGAAACGGGGCTTCTGGGAAAAAACGACCTGGAGCGGCTGCTGGCCTGCCCTGATGAAAAGGCCTGCCTGCAGGTGCTGCAGGACAAGGGCTGGGGCACGGGGGAGCCCTCCCCCACCGCCGAGGGGCTGCTGGCCGCCGAGGAGGCAAAGACCTGGGACTTCCTGCAGGAGGTGGCCAAAGACCCTGCCCCCCTGGCGCCGCTGCTGGTGCCCATCGACGGCAACAACCTGAAAGCGGCCATCAAGTGCGCGGCCACGGGGACACAGCCACAAGGGGTGTTCCTCCCCGGGGGGCAGTGGGAGCCGGAATCCCTGCTGGAAATGGCGAAGGCCCGGGACTTCTCCCCCCTGCCCCAAGCCTTCGCCCAGGCGGCGGAGGAGGCCAGCCGGGCCATGCTCCAAACAGGGGACGGCCAGCTGTGCGACGTGCTGGTGGACCGGGCGTGCTTGGAGGAAATCCTGCGGCTGGGGAAGGCGAGCGGCTTAGCGGTGCTGGAGCGCTACGGCCAGTGGACAGTGGCCACGGCGGACATCCAGACGGCGGCCCGGGCCTGCAAAGCCGGGAAAAACCGGGAGTTTTTAGAGCTGGCGCTGGCCCCCTGCGATTCATTGGATGTGGCGGCCTTGGCCCAGGCGGCCGGGCAGGGCATGGAGCCCTTGCTGGAATACCTGGAAAGCACCCCCTACAGCCAGGGCGCCCAGGCGCTGCGGGAGTCCTTCTCCGCCTTTGAGAAGTGGCGGGACGACCAGGCCATGGAGCTGGTAAAGGGGGAGAAAGCGGAGTATGAGTCGGCGGGGCCGCTGTTCGCCTACGCGGTGGCCAGGCGGCGGGAGGCCGACACGGTGCGGGTCATCCTCTCCGGCAAGCGCAACGGGCTGGAGGACGGGCGAATCCGGGAAAGGCTGAGGGAGACTTATGTATAAAATCGCAGTGCTGGGGGACCGGGACAGCATCTATGGCTTTGGGGCCCTGGGGCTGGAGGTCTTCCCCGTGGAGGAGGCCGAGGCCGGCGCCCGGCTTATCCGGCGGCTGGCGGAGGAAAACTACGCCGTGCTCTACGTGACAGAGGCCCTCTGCGCCCAGATACCCGAGGAGCTGGACCGGCTGCGGGAGGCGCCCCTTCCGGCGGTGGTGCCCATCCCGGGGATTTCCGGCAACACGGGGCTGGGCCTGCGCCAGGTGAAGCGCTCGGTGGAGCAGGCGGTGGGCTCTGACATTTTGGCAAACGAATCCTGATTAGAGAAGCGGGTGAATCATAAAATGAGCAAAGGCACCATCAAAAAGGTGGCCGGGCCCCTGGTGATTGCCAAGGGCATGCGGGACGCCAACATGTACGACGTGGTGCGGGTCAGCGAAAAGCGGCTGACCGGCGAAATTATTGAGATGCACGGGGACGAGGCCTCCATCCAGGTGTATGAGGAGACCTCCGGCCTGGCGCCGGGGGCGGTGGTGGAATCCACCGGCGAGCCCATGAGCGTGGAGCTGGGCCCCGGCTTGATTGGCAGCATCTACGACGGCATCCAGCGGCCCTTGGACGACATTATGCGCATCTCCGGCAACAACCTGCAGCGGGGCGTGGAGGTGCCCGCCCTGAAGCGGGAGAAGAAATGGGCCTTTGTCCCCACGGTACAGGTTGGGGACGGGGTGGCCGCCGGGGACGTGCTGGGCACTGTGCAGGAAACGGCCGTTGTGGAGCACAAAATCCTGGTGCCCCCTGGGCTGGTGGGCACGGTGAAGGACATCCGCGCCGGAGAGTTTACCGTGACAGAGACGGTGGCCCTGGTGGAAACCCCCGACGGCCGGGAGGTGCCCCTCTCGTTGCTGCAGCGGTGGCCGGTGCGGCGGGGGCGGCCCTATCAGAAGAAGCTCTCCCCCAACATGCCCCTGGTGACAGGCCAGCGGGTGATTGACACCTTCTTCCCCATCGCCAAGGGCGGCGTGGCGGCGGTGCCCGGGCCCTTCGGCAGCGGCAAGACCGTGGTGCAGCACCAGCTGGCCAAGTGGGCCGAGGCGGACATTGTGGTCTACATCGGCTGCGGAGAGCGGGGCAACGAGATGACCGACGTCTTAAACGAGTTCCCCGAGCTGAAGGACCCCAAGACCGGCCAGTCCTTGATGCAGCGCACGGTGCTTATCGCCAACACCTCTGACATGCCGGTGGCGGCCCGGGAGGCCTCTATCTACACGGGCATCACCATCGCGGAGTACTTCCGGGACATGGGCTACTCCGTGGCGCTGATGGCGGATTCCACCTCCCGGTGGGCAGAGGCTTTGCGGGAGATGTCCGGCCGGCTGGAGGAGATGCCCGGCGAGGAGGGCTACCCCGCCTACCTGGGCAGCCGCCTGGCCCAGTTCTACGAGCGGGCGGGCCGGGTAATTACCTTGGGCCGCCAGGAACGGGAGGGCACCCTCTCGGTCATTGGGGCGGTGTCCCCTCCCGGCGGTGACATTTCCGAGCCGGTGGCCCAGGCCACCTTGCGCATTGTGAAGGTGTTCTGGGGGCTGGATTCCAGCTTGGCCTACAAGCGGCACTTCCCGGCGGTGAACTGGCTGACCAGCTACTCCCTGTACCTGGACACTTTGGAGCCCTGGTTCGCCCAAAACGTGGCGGCGGACTGGGTGCAGCTGCGGGCTAAGCTCATGGGGCTGCTGCAAGACGAGGCCGAGCTGGAGGAGATCGTGCAGCTGGTGGGCATGGACGCCCTTTCCGCCCCGGACCGGCTGAAGCTGGAGGCCGCCCGGTCCATCCGGGAGGACTTTTTGCACCAGAACGCCTTTGACGAGGTGGACACCTACACGCCGCTTTCCAAGCAGCACGCCATGATGGAGCTGATTCTCAGCTACTATGAAAAGAGCCTGGAAGCCCTGGGCAAGGGCGTGGGCATCGAGGCGCTGGTGGCCTTGCCCGTGCGGGAACAGATTGGCCGGTATAAGTACACCACGGCGGAGGAAGCCCCCGGGCGCTTTGCGGCCATCCAGGCCCAGCTGGAGCGGGAGCTGGCCCAGGCCCTGGAAGCAAAGGAGGAGTTGTAAATGCCAAAGGAATACCGGACCATCCAGGAAGTGGCGGGCCCTCTGATGCTGGTGAAAGGCGTGGAGGGCGTGGCCTACGACGAGCTGGGGGAAATTCAGCTGTCGAGCGGCGAAAAGCGCCGGTGCAAGGTGCTGGAAATCAACGAGGGCAACGCCCTGGTGCAGCTGTTTGAAAGCTCCACAGGCATCAACCTGGAGAGCAGCAAGGTGCGCTTTCTGGGCAGGAGCATGGAACTGGGCGTCAGCGGGGATATGCTGGGCCGGGTGTTTGACGGCCTGGGCCGCCCCATCGACGGCGGGCCGGAAATCCTGCCGGATAAGCGGGCGGACGTAAACGGCCTGCCTATGAACCCCGCGGCACGGAACTATCCCCAGGAGTTTATCCAGACGGGGGTCTCCGCCATTGACGGGCTGAACACTTTGGTGCGGGGGCAGAAGCTGCCCATCTTCTCCGCCAGCGGCCTGCCCCACGCCCAGCTGGCGGCCCAAATCGCCCGCCAGGCCAAGGTGCGGGGCACCACCGAGCCCTTTGTGGTGGTGTTTGCGGCCATGGGCATCACCTTTGAGGAATCGGACTTCTTCGTGAAGAGCTTCCAGGAGACGGGGGCCATCGACCGGACGGTGCTGTTTGTGAACCTGGCCAACGACCCGGCGGTGGAGCGCATCGCCACGCCCCGCATGGCCTTGACCGCCGCGGAGTACCTGGCCTTTGAGAAGGATATGCACGTGCTGGTGATATTGACGGACATCACCAACTACGCCGACGCTTTGCGGGAGGTCTCCGCCGCCCGGAAGGAAGTGCCCGGCCGCCGGGGCTATCCCGGCTATATGTACACGGACCTGGCCTCCCTGTACGAGCGGGCGGGGCGGCAGAAGGGCAAGGCGGGTTCTATCACCCTCATCCCCATTTTGACCATGCCTGAGGACGACAAGACCCACCCCATCCCCGACTTGACCGGCTATATCACCGAGGGGCAGATCATCCTCAGCCGGGAGCTGTACCGCAAAAACATCGCCCCGCCCATTGACGTGCTGCCCTCCCTGTCCCGCTTGAAGGACAAGGGCATTGGCGAGGGGAAGACGCGGAAGGACCACGCCGCCACCATGAACCAGCTGTTCGCCGCCTACGCCCGAGGCAAGGAGGCCAAGGAGCTGATGGTGGTGCTGGGCGAGGCCGCTTTGACAGACACCGACAAGCTCTACGCCCAGTTTGCCGACGCCTTTGAGCAGGAGTATGTCTCCCAGGGCTACCGGACAGACCGCTCCATTGAGGAGACGCTGGACTTGGGCTGGAAGCTGCTGGGGATTCTGCCCAGAAGCGAGCTCAAGCGCATCAGCGACACGCTGCTGGACGAATACTACGGAAAGGTGTGATGGCCCGTGGCGGAACGTTTACAGGTGAACCCCACCCGCATGGAGCTGAGCCGCCTGAAGAAAAAGCTCAACACCGCCACCCGGGGCCACAAGCTGCTGAAAGACAAGCGGGATGAGCTGATGCGGCAGTTTTTGGACAGGGTGCGGGAAAACCGCAAGCTGCGCTTGGAGGTGGAGGCGGGCATCCGGGCGGCCAACCAGGAGTTCATGCTGGCCCGGGCCGGGATGCAGGACGCGGTGCTGAACACCGCTTTGCTGGCGCCCAAGCAGCAGGTCACCTTGGAGTGCCAGGTGGAAAACGTCATGAGCGTGGAGGTGCCCCAGTTCACCTTTCACACCCGCACGCCCCAGCAGGGGGATATGTTCTCCTATGGGTTCGCCTTTACCTCGGGGGACCTGGACGGGGCGGTGGAGGCACTGGCGGCGGTGTTCCCCGCCATGCTGCGGCTGGCGGAAAGCGAGAAGGCCTGCCAGCTGATGGCGGCGGAAATCGAGAAGACCCGGCGGCGGGTCAACGCCCTGGAGCACGTGATGATTCCCCAGCTGCAGGAGACGATTCGCTACATCTCCATGAAGCTGGACGAGAACGAGCGCTCCACCCAGGTGCGGCTGATGAAGGTCAAGGATATGATGCTTCAAGAGGCCCACGGGTATGAGGGAGTATAGGGGGGAAAATCTATGAAACTGCTCTTTCTCTTCGGCAACGCCGCCGTGGGGAAAATGACCGTAGGCCAGGAGCTGATGAAGCTGACAGGCTTGCGGCTGTTCCACAACCACATGACTATCGAACCTGTGATAGAAATTTTCGGGACGTACAACAGCGTCGCCATACAGCGGCTGCGGGAAGTGGTCTTTGAAGAATTTTCCAAGTCGGATTGCTATGGGATGATTTTCACCTTTATGTGGGCCTTCGACCAACAAGCCGATTGGGATTATGCGGAACACATAAAGGACATCTTCCGGCCTTATGGCACAGAGTTTTACTATGTGGAGCTGGTGGCCTCCCAAAAAGTGCGGCTGGAGCGCAACGCCACGGAAAACCGCCTACGCCACAAGGCCTCCAAGCGGGACGTAGAACTCTCCAACCAGCGACTACTTCAGGACGACGCCAAATTCCGCCTAGAAAGCCTCCCGGGGGAAATCACCTTTGAGAACTACCTGCGCCTGGACAACACCCACCTTTCGCCCCAGCAGGCGGCGGAAAAAATCCGGGAAGCGTGGGGGTTATAAGGCCCGTGGAAACAATAGAGTATCATAAAACAAAAGGCTTCCCACTTGGGGAAGCCTTTTGTTTTATGACAGATACCGGGTCAGTCCTGCTGTTACTCCTGGGAGAACTGGTCCTTGCCTACGCCGCACAGGGGGCAGACCCAATCCTCGGGGAGGTCTTCGAACTTGGTGCCGGGGGCAATGCCGTTATCGGGGTCGCCCACCTCGGGGTCATAGCGGTAGCCGCAAACGTCGCACACATACACTTCCATGGGGTAATTCCTCCTTACATAGATTGATAGCAAGCGGGGGCGGGCCCCTGCCCTATCTTGCCTCCATAATATTCCACTTTACGCTGCTTATTATTCCAATTTAGAACAATGATGAAATTTCTTGGGCAGAAAAAACAGGCGGGCCGCCGGGGGAAATTTACCGGCCCTGGCGCATTGCTGGAAAACGTTTTCTGTGCTATGATTTTTCCAGAGGCGCCACAGGACGCAGGGCCAGCTGGGCCAGCAGATAGGGTGGCCGGTTTTGGAACTGGAAGGCCAGCTCCCGCTCTTGGGGGGTGCAGCCGTAAAGGAGCTTTACCTCCACGTCGCCCTTGGGCAAGTCCACCACCCAGAGGAGGCCGTCCAGCGCCGGCGGCTGGGCTGTGCCCACCCAGACGTCCACCCCCTCCCCATCCATGGAGGCGGTGTTTTCCAGGTAGCCGTAGTCCAAGGGGTAGACCATCTCCGGGAAGCGGGGGTGGGATGAGCCCTTGGGGCGGTCGATGACCAGCGCCGAGCGTGCCAGAAGTTGGTCCAACGCCTGCCAGAACTGTGGGTTGTATTCCATGGGGAGGCCTCCTTCCTGGGACCAGTATACCACAGGGCGAAGGCGGCGTCCACCGGGAAAGCCAAGAAAGCCCACGGGCGTTTTTCGCCATCCTGTACAAGTACGGCTACGACGGGTACTTGTCCATCGAGCCCTACTTCCCCCACTTGGACAGGTGAAAAGGGCGAAAAAGGCTTGAAGTACACCATCAAGTACATCCGCGGCCTGATGATTCTGGACTGATTCCCCACTTTGAAAAAACCGCTGGCAGCGGCGAAAAATGGAACGCGTAACAGAAAAGCCCCGGGAGAACCCGGGGCTTTTTTCAGTGGGCCAAAGCTGCCTCCAACGCCTGGCGCAAAGCGGCCTTTTGAGCTGGGGGCAGGAACGCCGCCTCCACGCTGTGGAGGAGCACCGCCCGGCGCTCCTGGGGGGACAGGCGCAGGGAGGCGAACTCCTGGGCCAAGGTGGTGCGGGAGACGGTCATGTTGTCGGTGTTCACCGTGGCGGCGACGCCCTGGGCCAGGTACTCCTTTAGGGGGAAGCGGGCTAAGTCCGGCACAGCTTTTGTTTGCAGGTTGCTGGTGGGGCAGAGCTCCAGGGGGACGCGGCGGCGGGCAAGTGCCTCCACCAGGCGGGGGTCCTCCCCTGCCCGGACGCCGTGGCCGATGCGGGCGGCGCCCAGCTCCAAGGCCTGCCAGACGCTCTCCGGGCCGGCGGCCTCCCCGGCGTGGAGGGTAAAGGGCACCCCCAGGGATTGGGCGTAGGCAAAGAGCGGCTGGTACTCCTGGGTGGGATAGAGTGCCTCGGCGCCGGCCAAGTCCACGGCGCAGACACCTTTTCCCAGGAAATGGGCGGCCACCGCAACCGTTTCCCGGTTGGCGGCCTCCTCCCCGCCCCGCATGCAGCAGAGAATCAGCTGGCAGCCAAAGGACCAGCGCCCCTGCGCCGGGGGCTGGGGCAAGCCGGCCAGGGCGGCCTCCACCACCTGGCGCTGGGCCAAGCCTTGGCGGGTGTGCTGGGAGGGGGCGAAACGCAGCTCGGCGTAGAGCAGCCCCTGGCCCTGTAAGCGGCTGGTGAGCTCCTGGACCGACTGGGTGAGGGCCTGCCGGGTTTGGAGCACCGCCACGGGCAAGTCGAAACAGCGCAGGTAGTCGTTGAGGCTTTGGCAGTCCGCCGGGGCGGACAGGGCTTCCTCCAGGCTGCCCGCGGGCAGGGGGAGTCCCTGGGTCCGGGCCAGCTCCCGGACCAGCGCCGGGGCCAAGGAACCGTCTAAATGCAGGTGCAGGTCAATCATGGAAAGCGCCTCCTTTTCCCCTATTATACCCCCCGCGGGCGGGAAAGGGAAGCCCTACCCCAAGAGCTTTACGGTGAGAATGGAGAACACCAAGGCGGTGAAGTCCCCCAAAAGGGCGGCGGGCAAAGTGTGGCGCAGGCGCTGGTAGCCGCAGGCCCCAAAGTAGACGGCTACGGCATAGAAGGTGGTCTCCGTGGAGGAGGAGAGCACCGAGGCCATCTGGCCGGTCGGGCTGTCGGGGCCAAAGCGCTGGAGCAAATCCAAGGTGTAGGCGGAAGCCCCGCTGCCGGAGATGGGCCGCAGCAGCGCCAGGGGCAGCAGCTCTGGGGAGACGCCCAGGCTTTCGGCCACAGGCGTCAAGGGGACGCAGAGCAGCTCCAGCAGGCCCGAGGCCCGCACCATGGACACCGCCATAAGCAGCCCCACCAAGGTGGGCAGCAGCTGGAGGGAGGTGCGCAACCCCTCTTTGGCGCCGGAGAGGAAGGTGTCGAACACCGGCACGCCTTTGACATAGCCAAAGAGCAGAATCAGCCCCACCAGCACCGGCAGGGCGGCGGCGCCTACCTCTGCCATAGGGGGCTCCTTTCCAGCAGCTTGCAGGCGGCCAGGCACACAGCCAAGGACGCCGCGGAGGTTATCCACACCGCCGGGAGGATGGCGAAGGGCTGGGCGCTGCCGGCGCTTTGGCGCATAGCCGCCATGTTCAGGGGAATCAGCTGGAGGGAGGCGGTGTTCATCACCACAAAGAGCACCATCCCCCGGGTGGGGGATTCCCGGGAGGGGTTCCTTTCGGCCATGGCCTGGATAGCTGCCAAGCCCAAAGGTGTGGCGGCGTTGCCCAGGCCCAGCAGGTTGGCGGAGAGGTTTAGGGCGATTTTCCCCAGGATGGCGGTGTCCTCCCGGTACTCGGGGAACAGGCGGCCTATCACCGGGGCCAGGGCGCGGGCCAGCAGCCGGGAGAGGCCGCTCTCCTCGGCGATTTGTAAAAAGCCCAGCCAGGCGCACATGCTCCCCAGCAGGAACAGGGACAGCTCCACCGCGGACTGGGCGCCCTCCAGCAAGGCGGTGGAGAGCGAGCCCACGCGGCCGGTGGCCAAGGCGCTGACCACACTGAGGGCAATCATGAAAAACCAGATGGAATTTAACATCCTTTCCCCCTCCTTTTCCCAGAGTTTCCCTTGACTTTAGGGTAAAAAAAGTTTATCGTAAGAGCGTACCTTCCTGTTTTGGAGGGATACCCACACAAGAAAGGAATACCCATCTATGCTGTTTGGTGAGAAGATTCTGGATTATTGGGACGATATTCTGAAAGATCTGGCCACGGTGGTGGCCATCCCCTCTGTGGCCAAGCCCCAGGAGGGCGAGCATCCCTTTGGGGACCAGTGCGCCCGGGCCCTGGACACGGTGGTGGCGATGGCGGAGGGCTATGGCTTGAAGGCCAAGAACGTGGGCTACCACGCCGCCCACGCGGAGTACGGCGAGGGCGAGGGCAACGCCGTGGTGATGGCCCACCTGGACGTGGTACCCGCCGGGGAAGGCTGGGACACCGACCCCTACACCATGGTCATCGACGACAACCTGGCCTTTGGCCGGGGCGTTTCCGACAACAAGGGGCCTGCCATTGTGGCCCTCCACTGCCTGCGGGCTTTGAAGGACGCCGGGGTGAAGGGCAACCGGAAGCTGCGGGTCATCTTTGGCTCTGCCGAGGAGATTGGCATGGACGACATGCCCTACTACTTTGAGCGGGAGCAGAAGCCCGACATGGGCTTTACCCCCGACGCCTCCTACGGCATCTGCCACTGCGAGAAGGGCCACATGGGCTTTGAGGTCCACGCCAAGAACGACTCTGCGGTGGTGAAGAGCTTTGAGGCCGGCACGGTCTCCAACGCGGTGCCCTTTAAGGCGGAGTGCGCCCTGGCCTGCTCCCCCGAGGAGGTGGAGAAGCTCCAGGCCAAGGCGGCCAAGTCCAAGGGGATGTTTGAAGTATCCCCCACCCAGGAAGGCTGCACCGTGCTGTGCCACGGCAAGGCCGCCCACGCCGCCAGCCCGGAGGATGGCGTCAACGCCGCCGCCCACCTGGTGGAACTGCTGTGCAAGGTCTTTAAAAAGGACCAGCTGGGCAGCTTCTTCCGGTTTATCCACGAGAAGATTGGCCTGTGCACCGACGGCGAGAAAATCGGCGTGAAGATGAGCGACGAGCCCAGCGGCCCCCTGACCTTCAACCTGGGCCTGGTCCACGTGGACGGGGACGCTTGCAGCCTGACGGTGGACATCCGCTACCCCGCCACCAAGCAGGGCGCGGAGATTTCCGCCACGCTGAAAGAGCAGGTGGAATCCTGCGGGGTGGAGTTTGTGCTCCTCTCTGACGCGGAGCCCCTGTATCTGCCCAAGGAAAGCCCCCTGGTCAGCCTGCTGGCCGGCGCTTACAAGGACGTCACCGGCGAGGCGTGCGACATCTTCTCCATGGGCGGCGGCACCTATGCCCGGCAGATGTTCGGCAAGGGCGTGGCCTTTGGAGCCGGCTTCCCCGACCAGGAGGACGGCCGCGCCCACCAGGCCAACGAGTTCTTGGATTTGCGGCGGTTTAAGCTGCACGCCCAAATCTGCCTGGAGGTCATGTACCGCATGCTCACCGCGGAGTAAAGGCCATGGGATACAACCACGTGATGCCGGAGGACATCTTCCGCAATGAGGAGGTGCGCTGCTACATCCAGCGGGGCAACGACTGTCTGGGGGCCATTGGCTACACCGAGCACGGCTTTGCCCACGCCAAAAAAAGCAGCGACACCGCCCGGGAAATCCTGGCGGCTTTGGGCTATCCCCAGCGGGACTGCGAGCTGGCCGCCATTGCCGGGTATATGCACGACATTGGCAACACCGTCAACCGGGTGGACCACGCCCACAGCGGCGCGCTGATGGCCTTTTCCTTGCTCAACAAGCTGGACATGCCTCCCCAGGAAATTGGCCTGGTGTGCTCGGCCATTGGCCACCACGACGAGAAGACCGCCTTCCCGGTGAACCCTGTGGCCGCGGCGCTGATTCTCTCGGACAAAAGCGACGTGCGGCGCTCTCGGGTGCGCAAAGACGCTGTGCTGGAGGCGGACATCCACGACAGGGTGAACTACGCTGTGGAGGCCTCCCAGCTGCGGATAGAGCCGGAAAAGAAGCTCTGTATCTTTACTATTGAAATCGCCACGGAAATATGCCCGGTGATGGAGTATTTTGAAATCTTCCTGGAGCGCATGGTGCTGTGCCGCAAGGCCGCCCAGACGCTGGGGCTTCAATTTGAATTGATTATCAACGGGACACGGCTGCTGTAAAAAAAAAACGCCCCCGGCCATTTGGCTGGGGGTATTTTTCTAAAATTTCTTGCAATCCCCGCGAAAAATAGTATACTGAAACTATAGAAAGCGATGTGTTGCAGGGAGAGATAGCTATGAAAAAGAAACTGACAGTCCTTCTGCTTGCTCTTGCGCTTGTATACACCTTTTCCCTACCCGTTGCAGCCGCCCAAAAAACCGTGGAGTGGGAAGGCGTCACTTACACGGTGGACACGGAAGCCCAGACAATTCACGACGGGGAAAGTGTGTACGAATACCAGGTAGAACTTTATAGAGATGGCTATACTTTGGAGATTACCTATCCAAACGGCGCCTTCTGGAGCGCTTCGGTGACTGAATCCGATGGGACCTATGGATGGAACGAGGAGTACGACATGAAGGGCACGGTTTACCCCACGGGGGATACGCTGGAAACCGTACTGCGCAACGCGGGTGTCACCTATATTTCTCAAAGCGGCGAAAAAAGCGTCCTCCTGTTGCTGGTGCTGCTTGGCGTAGGAATTTTCAGCGCCGCCTATCCCTATGGGGCGTGGTACTTGGAACGGGGCTGGTATTACAAGGATGCCGAACCATCTGACGCCGCGCTGCTTTTCAACCGGGTGGTTGGCATCCTGCTGCTGGCCGGAGCGCTTATCTGGTTTCTTTTTCTGTAAAGGAAATGGACTGACGCAAAAGGGCGCCAGTCCATTTTTTGTTGCTTACTGGGCTTCCACCACCACTTTGATGGACGCATCGCTCATCTGCATGGCGATGGCTTCGGGCAGCTGGTCCAAGGTAAAGCGGTGGGTGATGATGGGGCCAAAGTCCACCTTGCCGCTGTTGATAAGGGCCACGGCCCGGGCGTGGGTGTCGGGGTTGACGAAGGAACCCTTGATGGTCAGCTCCTTCTTGTACACGTCAAAGAGGGGCAAATCAAAGGTGGCGTCCACCTTGGGCACGCTGAACAGCAGCACCGTGGCCCCCTTGCCGGCGAACTGGAAGGCGCTCTTTACGGCGGGGACATTGCCCACACACTCGATGACCACGTTGGCGCCGCCGTCCAGAACCTGGGCAAAGGTCTCCTGGGCATCGGGCCGGGTGGGGTCGAGGGCAGCGTTGGCGCCCAGCTGGAGGCCCACCTGGCGGCGCTTCTCGTTGGGCTCGCTGAGGACGATTTGGGACGCGCCGGACAGTTTGGCCAGCTGCACCATCAGCAAACCGATGGCGCCGCCGCCCACCACGCAGACCTTGTCCCCCACCTGGATGCCCGCCAAGTCGATGCCGTGGAGGCAGCAGGCCAGGGGCTCGGCCATGGCGGCAGCCTCCCAGGGGACGGTGGGCTCCAGCTTAAAGGCCTGGGACGCGGGGATGCGGCTGTACTGGGCAAAGCCTCCGTCCCGGGTGACGCCGATGGCCTCCATGGAGGGGCACAGCTGCTTTTTGCCGTTCTGGCAATACGCGCAGTGGCCGCAGTAGATGTTGGGGTCTACGGTGACGTGGTCGCCCACCGCAAAGCTGGTGACGCCCTCCCCCACCTCCACCACTTCGCCGGAGTACTCATGGCCCAGCACCACCGGCGGGTTCACGTCGGCGGAGCCAGGCTCCCCGTGGTAGATGTGCACATCGGTGCCGCAAACGCCGCACACCTGGTTGCGCAGCACCAGCTCCCCCGGCCCGGCGTGGGGCGTGGGCAAATCGGTGACGGCGAAGGTCTTATTCCCGAGAAAACGGGACGCTTTCATAGAAATTCCTCCCATCCAAAGGTTCTTGGCACCATTTTTGCACCAAAGCGGGCACTTGTCAAGAGGGAAACAAAAAGGGCCGCCACAGTTTTTGTGGCAGCCCTCTGTTTAGATGGGATTACTTTTTCAGCACGCCAATGGCATCGGTGATGGTCTTTTCCATGGCCTCCATGCCGTACTTATCCACGTCGGCCTTGTTCTTGTCGCCGTGGGTCAAGCAGCCGGCGCCGCCAATGCAGCCGCCGATACAGGCCATGCCCTCGATGAAGTTGGCGGGCAGCACCTTCTTAGAAGCCTTCAGCAGCGCCATGCGGCAGGCCTCGATGCCGTCGCAGGCAATGGCCTTCAGCTCGAAGGTCTGGTCCAAGCCCTGCTCCTTGAGGGCCTGGGTCACGGCGTCGCTCAAGCCGCCGCTGCGGGCGAAGATGCGGCCGTAGTAAGAGGCGTTATCCAGCACGCCCTCGGGCAGGGACTTCAAATCGATGTCCCTGCTGTCGAACAGGGCCTGCAGCTCCTCAAAGGTGATGCAGCTGTCGATGTAGGGCTTGACGCGCTCCTTCTGCACTTCCATCTTCTTGGCGGTGCAGGGCCCGATAAAGACAACCTTGGCGCCGGGCGTGGTCTCCTTGATGTACTTGGCGATGGAGGCCGCCGGGGACAGGTTGTGGGAGACATGCTCCTTCAGCTGGGGGAACTGCTTCTCGATGTAGTCCACAAAGGCGGGGCAGCAAGAGCTGGTGAGGAAGCCCTTTTCGGCCAGCTCGGCAGCCTCGGCATAGGATACCATATCCGCGCCCAGGGCGGCCTCTACCACGTGGAAGAAGCCCAGCTCCTGGATGCCGGTGATAACCTGGCCCAGCTTGGCGTAGCTGAACTGGCTGGAGATGGAGGGCGCCACCACAGCGTAGAGCTTGTAGTTCTCGTTGTGGTCGCTCTTTTTAATCATGTCCACCACGTCCAGGATAAAGGACTTATCCACAATGGCGCCAAAGGGGCACTGGTAGACGCAGGCGCCGCAGGAGATGCAGGTCTCGTTGTCGATGTGGGCAGCGCCGCTGTCCGCCATGCTGATGGCTTTAATCTTGCAGGCGTTCTCGCAGGGGCGCTTCTGGTTGACAATGGCGCTGTAGGGGCAGACCTTGGCGCACTGGCCGCACTCTACGCACTTGGATTTGTCAATGTGGGCATGCAGGTGCTCGTCAAAGGTGATGGCCCCCCGCCGGCAGGCGTCCTCGCAGCGGTGTGCGATGCACCCACGGCAGGCGTCGCTGACATTGTAGCCAGACATGGGGCACTCGTCGCAGGCGATGTCAATCACTTCGATGACGTTGGGGTTGTTCTTATCGCCGCCCATGGCCAGCTTGATGCGCTCCTCCACAATGGCGCGCTCTTTGTAGATGCAGCAGCGCATGGTGGGCTTTTCCTTCACAATCAGCTTGGGGATTTCGGTGTAAGCATCCAGCAGCCGGTCTTCAAAGGCATAGCGGGCCACCTCGCGGAGGACCTTGTACTTGAGGTACTGGACCTGGGTGTCGAATTTTCTGTCCTTAATGGGAACTGAGGCCATACGTTTGTATCTTCCTTTCTATCCTCTTAGAGCATTAGAAGTAGCTCACTTTGATGCGCTTTCCCATCTGCTTCAAACACTCGCTGAGCTCCTCTACCAAGCGCATTTTGATGTTGAAGTTAATGGGCAGGTTGGGATTCTGGTGGGCGGGGTTGATGGCACGGCCCACAAAGAAATTGATGTCGGTCGCTTCTTCAAAAAGCATCCGGGCGATGAGGGAGGCGCCGTCCCGCTTGTAACCCCACTGGCTGAAGGACGCGTTGTCGGAGAGGAAATCCTTGGCGTACTCCAGCACCTTGCTGATGGTGATGACGCCCTCGGTGACCAGGTCCACGCCCTCGATTTTGGCGATGGGCGGGATTTCCGGGTCCAGGTAGTTCAAATCCGCCACCATGGGCTTGTGGAGGAACTCCGAAGCCAGGGTGGAGGTGGTGCCGCCGCAGACAATGTGCTTGCCCTCTTTGGAGAAGAACAGGGACATGTACTTGTTGGTGTCCTTCCTATCGGAGGGCGGGCCAATCATCAGGTTGACCTGGGAGCGATCCCGGACCTTGACCACGCAGACGGTGGTGTCGTCCCCGGGGTGGCCGCCGTACAGGTGGTTGCACTCCTCCAGCAGAATGGAGGCGTATGTTTTGGCGGTGTAGGTCTTGTCGTACATCATCTCCAGGAAGCTGATGATGTCCTTGCGCTCCCAGCCGAAATTCAGCGATTTGCCCACCCCGGCGTGGATGGTGCCGTCGCTCATGGTGAACAGGAAGTCGTTCTCCTGGAGCTTAATCTTGGATTTGTAAATCATCTTCCCGTCAATCTCGGTGCCGGTTTTGGGAATCTCCACAAACTTCCCGTCCCGGATGAGGATGAGCAGGGGGTTATCATACTGGATGATTTCCGCCTCTTCGTTTTCGATGATGTGGATGATGGTAAAGGTGGAATAGGCCACGCCCCGCACAGCGCAGACCGGCAGTGTGGAGGCAATGGTGGAAACGCAGTCCTCTAGGCGCATGTTGGCCGCCATCATGGTGGAGATGATTTTGGAGGTCAAGGAAGAGAGGATGTTGGCCTTTACGCCGCTGCCCATTCCGTCCGCCAGAACAATGACGGTGGAGTTTTCGCCCTGGTCCACGATTTCCACGCGGTCGCCGCAGAGCTGCTCTCCCCACTTGTTCAGGCTGAGGTATCCGATGTCAGTACAAAGGTTATTCATCGCCCAAGGAATCCTTCAGCTTGGTCAGCGCAATCTTGGTTTCGGCAGTGGTCTCGCCCAACAGGGAGGCGATTTCCTGCGCCATGCGCATCTGCTTTTCGATGACCCGGTCTGTCATCTCAATGGTTTGCTGGCTGATTTTCTCCTTGTCCATGCGCTCCCGCTCTTCCTCGGTGACATCGCGCATGAGGCAGATGATGATGTGGTAGCTCTTGTCGTAAATGACGGTTTGCTCCACATAGCGCTTGTATTCGGCCAGGTAGGCCTTTTCATCCCGCAGGCTCTTGCCGGTGGACATCACATCCAAGAAGACCTTGGGGTCCAGGATGCGGATGACCTGGTCGCCCAGCACATCGGAGGCGTGGCGGATGTTCATAATCCGGCAGGCGGCAGAGTTGATCTGCTGCACCTCCAAGTCCTCGTTGAGGACCATGATGCCGTTGGGGGAGGTGCTGATGATGGTGTCGGAGAAGCTCTCCGCCTTCTGGGTGAGGAAGGGCAGGCACATGTTGATATCGGCCTTGCCCTGGTACACGGCGATGGCCTTCTCACGGCAGGTGTTGTAGCCGCAGGCGCCGCAGTTGAGCTCCTGCTCGGGGGTGTTCTTGCCCATCTTCTGGAGGATTTCCTGGATTTCCTTTTCACCGGGCATCTGGCGGTGCAGACCGATGAAGCGGTGGTCCTTAATCAAATCCTTGCCGTCGGGCTGGGCCACCTGGAAGTCCTTGGGGCCGGCGTAACGGTTCACCGCGATGGTGTCGGTGATGGGACGGCGGCGCTCACGCTCCATGGCAGGGCCGCCGATGCAGCTGCCCGCGCAGATGGACATCTCGATGAAGCACTTCTTCAGGCGTCCCTCTTTGATGTCCTCCAGGGCGGCGAGGACGTTGTCGACGCCATCCACCACCATGTAGGTGTACTCGGGGGAATCGCAGTTCATGGTGCGCAGGATACCGCCGGAGGTGGGGAACAGCCGGGCGCGGCTCTCCTCCAGGTGGTCCTCCCCCTGCTCGATGGTGATGCCCTCTTGCTTGAGCCAGTCGGACAGCTCCTCGAAGGTGAGGACGCAGTCCACCAGGCCGGGGTAAGCCTCGGCCTCCGCCTTTTTGGAGATGCAGGGCCCGATGAAGATGGTCTTCACCTCGGGGTGCTCCTGCTTGATTTTCTGGCAGTGGGCCTGCATGGGGGAAAGCACTGTGGCCAGGTAAGGCAGGGCCTCGGGATAGTACTTTTCCACCAAGGTGTTGACGGAGTGGCAGCAGGTGGAGATGATAACTTCCTGGCGGCCCTCCCGGACGATGTTCTCATACTCGGTCTTGACGATGGACGCGCCAATGGCGGTTTCCTCCACCCCGGCAAAGCCCAGCTGTTTTAAGGCCTTTTCCATGGTGGCGATGGTGGCGCCAGGATAGTTTGCCACAAAGGAGGGCGCCAAGCTGGCATAGACAGGGCCCGCCTTGAGCAGGTTGATAGCGCTGGGCACATCGTTGCGGATTTCCTTGGCGTTCTGGGGACAGACCACAAAGCACTGGCCGCAGAGGATACATTCATCGTTGACAATCTGCGCCTGGCCTGTGGAGTATTTGATGGACTTCACAGGACAGTGGCGGATACATTTATAGCAGTTGACGCAGTTCGATTTTTTCAGCTTTAAATACTCAGCCATGTGGGAACAACCTCTCCAGTGAAAATAAGGGTCCGGGCACGGCAAACTCCATCAATGCCGTTTTGCCATTGATGGAGCTTCCTGCGTGACGCGTTTTTATTGAACTTTGGCAAGGATTTCCTTTTCGAAGAACTCCTTGGTGGTCTCGGGAGACAGGGAATACAGCTTGTCATCCAGAGTGACGTTGACGCCGTTGACGCAGTTGCCCATGCAGAAGGTGCCGCCCAGCTCTACCTTGTCCTCCAGGTGGTTTTCCTTGACCAGGTACTGAAGCTCTTCCACGATTTGGCGGGAACCCTTAAGATGGCAGGAGCTCCCAATGCAAATAGTACATTTCATGGTTTTTTCCTCCTAAAAGAGTGCATGATTCAGATTTTTAGAAAGAGCGGCCGCGCCCTGCTCCCCGGCAGGGCACGGTACTCTTTTTTTTGTAAGGGGATAGGTTTACAGAACAGGCGTGCGGGGCGCGGGGCGATTATTCGTACTCCACCACGTTGACCCAGTGCATGAGGAACTCGCGCTCCTCGGCCTTGCCCTTTACGGACTGGGAAGCGGCCACGATGGGCAGCCACTTCTGCACATACTGCTTGGCGGTATCGGTCTTCTTGCAGAAGAGGTCCAGATACTTCTCGGCGGTCTCGATGTCGCCGCCCAGCCAGAACAGCAGGTAGGTGCGGGCGGCGTCGGCACTGGCGTTGCCCTGGGTAGCATGGGCCCAGTCCAGGACGGACCAGCTCTCCCCATCGGGGGAGATGACCACGTTGGTGGGGTTGAAGTCGCCGTGGCACAGCTTGTTGTGGTTGGGCATAGAGGCCAGGCGGGAATCCAGCTCGTAGCGGGTGGTGGCGTCCAGGCCGGTCTGGGAAATCTTCCGCTTCATCTTCTCCTTGAGGCGGTTGAGCATGGGGCAGGTCTTGGACTGGACCTCAATCTGAATGTCCACAAAGCGCTCCAGGTACTCGTCCTTCTTATCGGGGTTCTCGGCCATCAGCTGGGCGATGGTCTTGCCCTCGGCATAGTCGGTGACGATGGCCCACTTGCCTTCAATCTTGGTGACCTCTTCCACGTGGGGGATGGGCAGGCCAGTCTCTTCCACGCGGGCGATGTTCAAGGCCTCGTTGAGGATATCCGCCTTGGAGTAGCCCTCGTCGAACACCTTGATGACATAGCTGCCGTCACGGTAGATGGTTTTGGAATTCCGAACTGCGATGACCTTTTCCAGTTTCATAGTGAAAACTCCTCCGTTTATATTACTTGCCGTAGTAGCACTTGAGATAGATTTCCTTAATCTCGCTCATCAGGGGGTAGCGGGGGTTGGCGCCGGTGCACTGGTCGTTGAAGGCGTTCTCCACCATCTCGTCCAGGGTATCCAGGAAGTACTTCTCGTCCACGCCGTAATCCTTGATGGTCTTCTTGATGCCAATCTTCTCCTTCAGGTCTTCCAGGGCCTGGATGAAGTTTTCAAAGACCTCGTCGTCGTTCTTGCCCTGGATGCCGCAGTAGCGGGCAGCCTCCACATAGCGCTGCTTGGCATGGGGATACTGATACTGGGAGAAGGTGCCCATCTTCGTGGGGACCTCAGCGGCGTTGTAACGGATGACATCGGTAAGGATGACAGCGTTTGCCACGCCGTGGGGCAGGTGATGATAAGCACCCAGCTTGTGAGCCATGGAGTGGTTCACGCCCAGGAAGGCGTTGGCGAAAGCCATACCAGCCATGCAGGAGGCCTCGGCCATGCGCTCGCGGGCATAGGGGTCGTTGGCGCCATTCTCATAGGCGGAAGGCAGGTAATCAAACACAGCCTTCATGGCCTTCAGAGCCAGGCCATCGGTAAAGGGAGTGGCCATGATGGACACATAAGCCTCGATGGCATGGGTCATAACGTCGATACCGGAAGCAGAGGTCAGGCCCTTGGGCTGGGTCATCATGTTGTCGGCGTCCACGATAGCCATGGTGGGCAGCAGCTCGTAGTCAGCCAGAGGCCACTTGGTGCCGGTCTTCTCATCGGTGATGATGGCGAAGGGAGTCACTTCGGAACCAGTACCGGAAGAGGTGGGGATAGCAACCATGATTGCCTTCTCGCCCATCTTGGGGAACTTGTAGATACGCTTCCGGATATCCATGAAGTCCATGCTCATGGACTGGAAGTCGGCATCGGGATGCTCGTACAGCACCCACATGATCTTGGCAGCGTCCATGGGAGAACCGCCGCCCAGAGCGATGATCACGTCGGGCTCGAAGTCGCGGATCTGCTCCACGCCCTTCATAGCGCAGCCCAGGGTGGGATCGGGAGCAACGTCGTAGAAGCAAGCGTACTGGATGCCCAGTTCGTCCAGCTTATCGGTGATGTTCTTGGTGAAGCCACTCTTGAACAGGAAGGAGTCGGTGACGATAAACGCCTTCTTGCGGTTGTATTCGGTCTTCAGCTCGTTGAGGGCCACAGGCATGCAGCCCTTCTTAAAGTAAACCTTCTCAGGCGTGCGGAACCACAGCATGTTTTCTCTCCTCTCGGCAACGGTCTTAATGTTAATCAGGTGCTTGACACCCACGTTCTCGGAAACGGAGTTGCCGCCCCAAGAGCCGCAGCCCAGGGTGAGGGAGGGAGCCAGCTTGAAGTTGTACAGGTCGCCGATACCGCCCTGGGAGGAGGGGGTGTTCACCAGGATGCGGCAGGTCTTCATGGCAGCCTGGTGCTTGGCCAGCTTTTCCTTCTCCGCCACGTTGATGTACAGGGAGGAGGTATGGCCGTAGCCGCCGTCGGCGATGAGGTGCTCGGCCTTCTCAATGGCCTCGTCGAAGGTCTTGGCCTTGTACATGGCCAGCACGGGGGACAGCTTCTCGTGAGCGAACTCCTCGGAGATGTCCACGCTCTCCACTTCGCCGATGATGATCTTGGTGCTCTCGGGCACGTCCACGCCAGCCAGGGCGGCGATGGTGTGGGCCTTCTGGCCAACAATCTTGGCGTTGAGAGAGCCGTTGATGATAATGGTCTTGCGGATCTTTTCCGTCTCTTCTTTGTTGAGGAAGTAGCAGCCGCGCTTCTTGAACTCATCCTTCACAGCCTTGTAGACCTTGTCCAGCACGATGACGGACTGCTCGGAGGCGCAGATCATGCCGTTGTCGAAGGTCTTGGAGTGGATGATGGAGTTGACAGCCAGCACCACATCGGCGGTGTCGTCGATGATGGCAGGGGTGTTGCCGGCGCCCACGCCCAGGGCGGGCGTGCCGGAGGAGTAGGCAGCCTTCACCATGCCGGGGCCGCCGGTGGCCAGGATGATGTCAGCCTCGGCCATCAGGGTGTTGGTCAGCTCCAGGTTCGGAATGTCAATCCAGCCAACGATGCCCTCGGGAGCGCCGGCCTTCACAGCGGCCTCCAGCACAACCTTGGCAGCCGCGATGGTGCACTTCTTGGCGCGGGGGTGGGGGCTGATGATGATGCCGTTGCGGGTCTTCAGGGCGATGAGGGTCTTAAAGATGGCGGTAGAAGTGGGGTTGGTGGTGGGGATAACGGCGCCGATAACACCGATGGGCTCGGCAATCTTCTTGGTGCCGTAGGCGGGGTCCTCCTCGATAACGCCGCAGGTCTTGGTGTTCTTGTAGGCGTTATAGATGTACTCAGCCGCGTAGTGGTTCTTGATGACCTTGTCTTCCACCACGCCCATGCCGGTCTCCTCCACAGCCATTTTGGCCAGCGGGATACGCTGGAGGTTGGCAGCCATGGCGGCGGCGCGGAAGATTTTGTCCACCTGCTCCTGGGTGTAGGTGGCGAACACCTTCTGCGCCTCGCGCACCCGGGCAAGCATTCTTTCGAATGTCTCCGCGTTCTCCACAACTTCGTAAGTCATTTTCGTGTTCATGAAATACTCCATCCTTTTTTTAAGTTATTTTGTGCTGAATCTTTCCTTTAAATGGTTGGATAAGATGGCGAGGGAAACCGCCATGTTCTCGTTTTGCACCAGGATTCCCTCCGGCACGTCCAGGTGGACGTTGGAAAAGTTCCACACAGCCAGAATCCCGCTTTTAATCAACAGGTTGCACACGGCCTGGGCGTGCTCGCCGGGGACAGTGAGGATGCCAATGCGCACCTTCATCCGCTGGCAGAGGTCTTCCAGGCGGTCCATGGGGAGAATCATCTTCCCCCCCACCTCCGTGTTGACGGTGAACGGGTCCGTATCGAACCCAGCCAAGATGTTGAGGCCATACTCCACAAAGCCATCGTAGGCAAGCAGCGCCTTGCCAAGCTGGCCGGCGCCTACCAGGACGGCGTCTTGGGTGTTGTCGTAGCCCAAAAAGCCCTCCAGCTCGTAGATAAGGTCCTCGCGGACATAGCCCACCTTTGGCCTGCCCGAGCTGCTGATGGAGGCAAGGTCTTTTCTCACCACCACATGGTTCATGTTCAGCGCTTCTGCTATTGCTGTTGCCGAGATGTACTTGGGAGCTTCGCGCAGGCCCTTCAAGTAGCTGAGATAAACTGGAAGCCTTTGCAGCGTCTGCTTTGAAACGCCCTGGCTCGGCACTTCCCTCACCTCTTTCCTCTGACTTTGACAATATTTTAACAGAATCCCGGGAAGTTGTAAATTGGTAGGAGTGATATATCGATATACAATTAGCGATTTAATTTGTACACTTTGCTCCCTCCGTAAAATTCCCGGAAAAAGATGGTTAAGCCTCCTAAAAAAGGGAGGCGGAGAACACAAAATTCAAGCAGTTTTACAGATTATCCACCCCTATTTTAGTATATTCCCCGCCCGAAAGCAAGAGGGAAATGAAAAAAGAAGGGGCGCGCCCCTGGTTTTTCCAGGAAACAGCCCCTTCTTTTAACAAACTATACAAAGCGCTGGGCGCGCAGCCTTTGGAACAGCCCCCAAGAGCACAGGCCGGCCTTCCGCCAGCGGCAGCCGGCGCACACGGATCCCCACTGGCTTTCCGTCACCTGCCGCAGCCTCTCCCCCGCCTGGCTGGGCGAAAGGCTCTGCCCAGGCTGGAACCCCACCGCGGCCAGGGCGGCGGCGTCCCGGCGGGCCACGTCGCTGGTGCCGTGGGCGCAGCGCTCTCCCGGGCGCAGGTTGGGACAGGCGGCGCACAGGGAATCCGGCCCGGCGCAGAGGGTGAAATCCTCCCCTGCCTCCAGGGCGGCAAGGGTGCGCTCCATCTGGGCGGTGAAGGCCTGGTCGTAGCCGCTGCCTTGGAACAAGGTGGCGCAGAACAGGTGGTGGCCCCGCAGTCGCGTCATGAGAGAGTCACCAGACGGGCCCGCTTTAAGGCCAGGACAACAGCCCGGGCGGCGCCGTAAGCCAGCACCAGTGAGAGGACGTCCTTGACAAGGTAGGGCGCGGAGGCGGCGAGGAACGCCTGCGCCGGGGAGATGGACATCACCAGCGCGAACTGGGCGGCCCCGCAGCCGTGGCACACTGCCAGGCCCGCCAAGCCCAAGGCCAAAGCCAGGAACTTGTTCTTCTGCTGGGCCCCCAAGCCGCAGAGGAAGGCCATGGGCAAAAAGGCCCACAGGTAGCCGCCGGTCATGCCCACCAGGGCGCCTGCCCCGCCGGAAAACCCGGCGAACACCGGCACACCCACCGCGCCCAAAGCCAGGTACACCCCCACGGCGGCGCTGCCCACGGCGGGCCCCAGCACACAGCCGCACAAAGCCACGGCGAAGGTCTGCAAGGTGACGGGAATCCCTGTGGGCAGGGGGATGGACACCTGGGACAGCACCACCAGCAAGGCGGCGAACACGCCGGCCATCACCGTGCGCTGGAGTTTGTTTTTCCATTGAAGCTTCATGTGGGTTCCCTCTCTTCCTCCTGGCGCAGGCGGGCCAGGAAATCTTTCTTAATCTGCACCTCGCCCGCGGAGAAGGCGCGCTCCTGGCCATCTGGCAGGCGCAGCAGCAGGCGGGCCTCCTCGTCCACGCCCAGGACCAGGCCCTCGCCGGACTGGCTGCCCTGGGTGTAGGTGACCTCCAGCCCGGTGAGCAGGGAACGCTGGCGGTAGGCTTCCATGTAGTCCCGGCGGGGCAAAGCACTGTAATAGGCGAAGAACCGGTTCAAGATGCCGGCGGCCAGGCGGGCCCGGGCGCCAGGGGGCACCTCGTCCTGGAACAGGGCCCCGGCCACGCCGGCGATTTCCGGCGGGAAGCCGCCCTCCGGCGCCCGCAGGTTGATGCCGATGCCCAGGATGGCGTAGTGCAGGCCGCTGGACTCAAAATCCACGGCGGCCTCGGTGAGGATGCCGCAGACCTTCCGGCCCCGGAGGTACACATCGTTGACCCACTTGATTTTCGCCTGCTGGCCGGTGAGCTGGTCGATGGCCTCCGCCACGGCCACGGCGGCCGCTGTGGTGATGGAGAGGGCTTCCTCCGCGGGGAAGCGGGGCCGCAGCAAAACGCTGAGGTACAACCCCGTGCCCTTGGGCGAGAGGAAACTCCGGCCCAGGCGGCCCTTGCCCTGGGTCTGCTGCTGGGCGATAAGGGCCATACCCTCCGCCCCGCCCTGCTCGGCGATGCCTTTGAGCACCGTGTTGGTGGAGGTGACAGAGTCCCGCACCTCAATGGCGCAGCTTTGGGCAGGGCCCTCCAGCAGGCGGCGGACGCTTTGGGGGGTGAGGGCGTTGTCCGCGGAAACCAGCTGATAGCCCCGGTTGGTGGCGGCCTCAATCTGGTAGCCATCCTCCCGCAGGCGCTGGACGGCCTTCCACACGGCGTTGCGGCTGACCCCCAGCTGCCGGGCCATCTCCTCCCCGGAGAGGGGGGCGCCGGAGCTTTCCAGCAGCTCCAGGATTTCATCGGCGACGTTCATGGCAACAGGCTCCTTTTCGTGTTTGTGCTGGATATAGGGTAGCATGGGAGAGAAGGGATTGTCAACCGTGATTTTAGAGGGCGGGTGACAATTCGAGCAAGGGGACGGGCGTTTTCGGGATGGGAAGGCTACAAGTCTCTTTTGGGGAGGTGCCAAAAGAAGGCTTCTTTTCTTTTAAAATGTACGGGTAACAAAAATCGCGACCCCCATTGAACATGGAGTTCGCGATTAGAGAGAAGCTAGAAATGGCGCACTGCGCAACAAAAAATACCACACAGCTGTGTGGCGTTTTACCTGGGTTAGGGTGACGAAATTGATGCCAATCTGAAACGCGGGCAATAAAAATCGCGAACCCCACAAAGTGAGATTCGCGACTTGGGAGAAATGCAGAAATGGCGCAGTGCGCAACAAAAAACACCACACAACCGTGTGGTGTTTTTAACCTGGTGCGCGAGACGGGACTTGAACCCGTACGTCGTAGACACACGCACCTCAAACGTGCCTGTCTGCCAGTTCCAGCACTCGCGCATAACCAACGCTGGATATTATAGCACCCAGCGCTGCAAATGTCAAGATAGATTTTTCCTCGGCCCGAAAAATTACAGGAAGAGGCCCCGGAAAAACCGGAAGATGCGGCTGCCGTCCACGGTGTCGGGGCGGCGCTGGGCAAAGGCCATGCGCTCGGGATGCCACTGCACGCCGTAGATGCGCTTCTCCGGGCACTCCACCGCCTCGGGGACGCCGTCGTCCACGGACACGGCTGCCAAATTCAAGTCCGGGGCCAGCCTGCCCAGGGCCTGGTGGTGGGCGCTGTTGACAGCGAACTCACGGCCGTACAAGGAGGAAAGGAACGTCCCCTCCCCCGCGGAAACCGTGTGGACGCGGTCGCCCCGCTCTGGGTCGCGGCGGTGATAGGAGACTGTGGGGAGGTTCTGAATCAAGTTGCCGCCCAGGGCCACATTGAGCAGCTGCACGCCCCGGCAAATCCCCAGCATGGGCTTGCCCCAGGCCAGAAACCGGGAGACAAGCTCCAGCTCTGCCGCGTCCCGCTGGAGGTCCGGCGCCTCGCTGCCCGCGGGGAGCTGGCCGTAACGGGCCGGGTCGATGTCGCCGCCGCCGGGAAGCAGCAGACCGTCGCACTCTTCGGCTTGGGAAATATCCAGGCTGAACAAGCCCTCTAAGCCGCTGCCCTCCAAGGCGTTGGCGTAATTTTCCAGTTTATCCCGGCTGCCGTACACATAGATTTTTGGCATGGTAAAACCCCTCTTCCCAATAAGATTTTGTAAAAAGGCGGGGCCGCCGGGGGCGTCCCCTATTAACTATGCGCCTTTTGGAGAAAATAAGCAAGAGTTTTTTTAGGAGGAATCGGGATGAAACGGGAAGAATTTTCTCTGGCGCGGGGATTTGTGGCCTTTGGGGTGGCGGTGGCCCTGGTTTGCGACGCTGTAAGCGGCTGGAACCAGCGGCAATTTTTACGGGAGGAGGCCGCCCCTGCCAACGCGGCGCCAGAACAGGACAGCGGGCAGCTGGAGGAGCCCTTGCTGGTACTGGTCAACGGGGAGAACGCTGTGCCGGAAAGCTGGTGGTTCCTCCCCTATTTGGTGGACGACGAGGTGGTGGACCGGCGCATGGCCGAGGACCTCTCCGCCCTGTTGGAGGCGGCGGAATCCCAGGGGGTGTGGCTGTGGGTGGCCTCGGGCTACCGCAGCCGCCGGCGGCAGGAGGACATTTTGGAAAGCGCCATCCAGGAGCGCATGGCCCAGGGGCTCCCCCGGGAACAGGCCCGGGCGAAGGCTTTGGAGACCATCGCCCGGCCGGGCCACAGCGAGCACGAAACAGGCCTCGCTTTGGATTTCAACGACGTGAGCCAGGGCTTCCAAGAGACAGTGGCCTACCAGTGGCTGCGGCAGCACGGGCCGGCGTACGGGTTTATCCAGCGGTACCAAAGGGAAAAGGAGGACGTCACCGGGGTAAAAGCGGAGCCCTGGCACTTCCGCTATGTGGGGAGAGAGCACGCCCTGGCGATGGAGCGGCTGGGGCTGTGCCTGGAGGAGTACGTCCGCTGGCAAAGGGCCTTGGGCGGCCCCTAAAAAAACACGGCTCTGTCTTGCCAAACCGCCCCAGGATGCGCTATAATAAGCCATACTGCACAGCCGCGGTTTTTGGCGGCAGGATTGAGAAACCGCGCTTCCCGCTGGGGAGCTGGAATAAGGAGAGAGTAGCACATGGCAGAAGTGAGAACAAGGTTCGCGCCCAGCCCCACGGGCTTTATGCACGTGGGCAACCTGCGCACGGCGCTGTACGAGTACCTGGTGGCCAAGTCCCAGGGGGGCAAGTTCGTCCTGCGCATTGAGGACACCGACCGGGAGCGGCTGGTGGAGGGCGCCCAGGACGTGATTTACAAGACACTGGAGCAGGTGGGCCTGCAGCACGACGAGGGCCCGGACGTGGGCGGCGCCTACGGCCCCTACATCCAAAGCCAGCGCAAGGATTTGTACAAGCCCTACGCCCAGCAGCTGGTGAAGGAGGGCAAGGCCTATTACTGCTTCTGCACCAAGGAGCGGCTGGAATCCCTGCACAACGAGGAGGGCATCGGCGGCTACGACCGGCACTGCCGGGATTTGCCCCAAGAGGAGGTCCAGCGGCTGCTGGACGCGGGCACGCCTTACGTCATCCGGCAGAAGGTGCCCCTGACGGGCTCCACCACCTTTGAGGACGCGGTGTTCGGCTCCATCACCATTGAGAACAAGGAGATCGAGGACCAGGTGCTCCTCAAGGCGGACGGCTACCCCACCTACAACTTCGCCAACGTCATCGACGACCACCTGATGCACATCACCCACGTGGTGCGGGGCAGCGAGTACCTGACCTCCACCCCCAAGTACAACCTGCTGTATGAAGCCTTCGGCTGGGAGATTCCCACCTACGTCCACCTGCCCCTGATTATGGGCAAGAACGAGGACGGCTCGGTGTCCAAGCTCTCCAAGCGCCACGGCTCCACCAGCTTTGAGGGCCTGGTGGCCGAGGGCTATCTGCCCCAGGTCATCACCAACTACATCGCCCTGCTGGGCTGGGCCCCCAAGGACAACCAGGAAATCTTCTCCCTGGCGGAGCTGGAGCGGGCCTTTTCCATCGACGGCATCAGCAAATCCCCGGCTGTGTTCGACTATGACAAGCTCAACTGGTTCAACGCCGAGTACATCAAGGCCATGGGCGAGGAGGAGTTCACCGCCCACGCCATGCCCTATTACAAAGAGGTGTTCGGGGAGCAGGAGAAGCCCTGGGAGGTGCTGTACTCCATTTTGCCGGCGCGCATCACCAAGTTCCAGGAGATTCCCGGGCTGCTGCACTTCTTCCAAGCGCTGCCGGACTATCCCGTGGACTTTTTCGTGAACAAAAAGAGCAAGACCAACTTGGAGAACGCCCCCCAGATGCTGGAGGCGGCCCTCCCCGTGCTGGAGGCGCTGCCCCAGTGGGATGTGAACACCATCCACGACGCCATGATTGCCCTGGCTGGGGAGCTGGGCGTGAAAAACGGCACCCTGCTGTGGCCGGTGCGCATCGCCGCGGCAGGCACCTTGGTGACCCCCGGCGGGGCCATGGAGATTTTGACCCTGCTGGGCCGGGAGGAGGCCCTGCGCCGGCTGCGCCTTGGCCTGGAAAAACTGAAAGGATAATGGGAAATCCCATTGCCTCATACAACGTAATCCCTTAGAAAGGAACCGTGAATGCAATGAGCGAGAAAATCAACTACAGCGAAATCCCTTCCACCAACTTCATCGACGACTTTGTGAAGGAGGACATGGGCCCCGGCGGACGCACCGAGGGGATGCAGGTGCACACCCGCTTCCCACCCGAGCCCAACGGCTACCTGCACATTGGCCACGCCAAGGCCATCTACATCGACTTTGGCACGGCCCAGCGCTTTGGGGGCATCTGCAACCTGCGCATGGACGACACCAACCCCGTCAAGGAGGACGTGGAGTATGTGGACGCCATCAAGGAGGACATCCACTGGCTGGGGTATGACTGGGACGACCGGTTCTACTATGCCTCCGACTACTTTGAGGCTATGTACAAGGGGGCCGAGGAGCTCATCGAGAAGGGCCTGGCCTACGTCTGCGAGCTGACCCCCGAGCAGATGAAGGAGATGCGCGGCGACCTGACCACCCCCGCCCAGAGCCCCTATCGGGACAGGCCCAAGGAGGAAAGCCTGGATTTGTTCCGCCGCATGCGGGCCGGGGAGTTCGAGAACGGCCGCTACACCCTGCGGGCGAAAATCGACCTGGCCTCCGGCAACTTCAACATGCGGGACCCTGTCATCTACCGCATCAACCACACCAGCCATCACCGCACCGGGGACAAGTGGTGCATCTACCCCATGTACGACTACGCCCATCCCTTTGAGGACGCCATGGAGTGCATCACCCACTCCCTGTGCTCTTTGGAGTTTGAGGACCACCGGCCCTTCTACGACTGGGTGATTCAGAACGTCACCCTGCCCAGCAAGCCCCGGCAGATTGAGTTTGCCCGGCTCGGCATCAACAACACGGTGATGAGCAAGCGGAAGCTCCGCGCCCTGGTGGAGGGCAATTACGTGGACGGCTGGGACGACCCCCGCATGCCCACCATCTGCGGCCTGCGCCGCCGGGGCTACACCCCCGCCTCCATCCGCAACTTCAGCGAGCGCAACGGCGTTTCCAAGGTGAACTCCACGGTGGAGTACGCCTTCTTGGAGTACTGCCTGCGGGAGGACCTGAACCAGAACGCCCGCCGGGCCATGGCTGTGCTGGACCCCATTAAGCTGACCATCACCAACTACCCCGCGGACAAGACCGAGCTGTTCGACGTGGAGAACAACCCCAACAAGCCCGAGGAGGGCACCCGGCCGGTGAGCTTCTCTCGGACGGTGTACATCGAGCGGGAGGACTTTTTGGAGACGCCCATCCCCAAGTACAAGCGGCTGTACCCCGAAGGGCCCGAGTGCCGCTTGAAGGGCGCTTACCTCATCCGCTGCACCGGCTGCAAGAAGGACGAGGCGGGCAACGTGGTGGAAGTGTTCGCCGAGTACGACCCGGAAAGCCGGGGCGGCAACCCCGCCGACGGCCGCAAGGTGAAGGGCGCCACCATCCACTGGGTGAACGCCGCCGACGCCGTGGACGCCGAAGTGCGGCTGTATGACAACCTGTTCACCGTGGCCAACCCCGACGAGGGCAACTTCCTGGACTACCTGAACCCGGACTCCCTGAAGGTGCTCACCGGCTGCAAGGTGGAGAAGTGCCTGGCCGAGGCCAAGCCCGGGGAGAGCTATCAGTTCCTGCGGCAGGGCTACTTCTGCGTGGACAATAAGGACTCCAAGCCCGGCGCGCTGGTGTTCAACCGCTCCGTAAAGCTGAAGGATAGCTTTAAGCCGGAGAAATAAGGTAATAAACGGGAACCTAACGTAAAGTTTTTGCTCTTCTCGTCTGCCGACTCGGTCGGCTGTTGGGCAACGTCCCACTGGGACGTAACAGCCTTTTTACAAAAGGCTTGCGGTTTGTAAGGCAGAGCCTTACGACCTTATATGCCGCGCAGCGGCTAAAAAAGGAAACCAGCAGACAGGAGCCAGAGGCCCCGCCTTTGCGGCCGGTTCCCTCCCATAAAAGGCTTCTTCCATAAACTGAGAAGGGCTGCCGCAGATGCGGCAGCCCTTCAGCCTGTCGAAAAAGGTCACCTTTTGGTGGCTTTTTTCTCGTATTGAG
>DSTMR04002__coassemble_754_pt1 | contig 41428 bp, 34 predicted proteins | sample DSTMR04002__metabat2_low_PE_040 | metagenome-assembled genome bin DSTMR04002
CGGTTGGACAGGAAAGCTCGGAGGAAACCTCCGTGGCATCGAAGATGCCATCAAGGGTCTCGGCTGCCGCCTCGGTCGGCGCTGAACGGTGCCCACCGGGCACCAGCGCCCCCCGGCGAGGGTTTCTTACGGAAAACAGTCCACAGGACTATTTTCCTATTTTCCTGCGCTTGCTGACGCTACCAAGACCTTGGGGGCGCTGCCCCCCCTTCTCGGCTGCCGCCTCGGTCAAGCGCTGGACGGTGCCCACCGGGCACCAGCGCCCCCCGCCACCTTTGAAAAGGTGGACGAAACTTTTACCCGCCTACGGCGCGCACGCGAGCTAATTGTTCGCACAGGCGTGAGCGTAGCTCACCGCCCCAGGGCGCGAATTGTCCCGTGCGGCCACGCACCGCGAATTGCCTGGGGTGCAACCCCCGCGAATCGAGAGCCCAGGCACTGGGCAAACTTTACGTTGGTTCTCCTTTTTCTTGTTCGGTAAACTTACGGGGACAGCCCACCGGCTGCCCCCGCTTTTTTTACGCCGCCCCCTCCAGCAGGGCGCCGGGATAGTAATGCTCCAAAATCTCCTGGTAGCTTGCCCCCTGGTTTGCCAGAAAGGCCGCCCCGGCCTGGCTCATGCCCACCCCGTGGCCCCAGCCCTTGACGGTGAATTGGAACTCCCCGCCGCTGGTGTCCAAGGTGAAGCAGGCGCTGCGCAGGCCAAAGGCCTCCCGCAGCTCCTCGCCGGTGCACAGGCGTCCCCCCACGGTGGCCGAGGTTACGTACCCCGCGGGGGTGGCGGCGATGTCCGTGAACCACTGCTCCCGGGGGAGGTGGAAATCCACCCCGTCCCCCCAGGCGGCCTCCCCGGCGGCTTGGAGCTCCTGGGCTGTCAGCGTCACCGTGGAGAGGTACCCGCTGGCAAAGCAGTCCCCGGGGCTGGCCACGGACTGGAGGTAGGGGAACTCCTGCCCCCACACGTTGGCGGAGGACGCTGTGGCGCCCCCGGAGATGGCGAAAAACGCCGCGCAGATGGGCTCCCCCTCCCAGGTGAGGCGCTGGCCCTTCACTGCGGCCACCGCCTGCTGGAGCGTCTCGTAGTAGGCGGGGAAGTCCTCCCCCCAGCGCCCCTCCAGGGCGGACTGGGGCACGTACACCAGCCAGTTGGCGGTGTCGCAGGCGAAGTGGGCGGCCTCCCCCTGGTGCTGGGCCCGCTGGTAGGAGTAGAAGGTGTACAGCGCCACCGCCTGGGCCTTGAGGGCCTCCTCGGGGGCGGAGAGGTCCATCTCGCAGGCCAAGGCCGCCGGGAGGAACTCCTCCGCCGTCACGGTGAAGGTCTCCCCGGTGGCGGTGTCGTACAGCGTGAAGGAATCCTCTTGAGGCGCCGGGGTGGCGGCGGGCAGGCGGCCCTCTAAAAAGCCGGGCGCCGCCGTGGCCGTGGGCTGTGCCGCGGCAGGGGAGGGGCTGGCCTCCTGGGCGGGCGGGGGGCTTTCCTGGGCGCGGTACAGGGCGTACACCCCGCCGGGCAGCAGTGTGAAAGCGGCGTACAGCGCCAGGAACAGCGCCAGCAGGGAGCGGGCTCTTTTGCGTGTCTGTGGGGACATGGTACCACCTTCCTTTTTGCATTTTTGTGATTTAAAAAATTCATTTTAGAGCAGCCTTCTTTGGGGAACACCGTAAAAAATAAATTTTGCGCCGCGTCATCTTGCAAGAGCATTGACTTTCCCCGCCCTGGGGAGTACAATCAAACAATCATCGGATTGTTGGAAAGGGGAAGGGACTATGGAACGGCTGAACCACGAGCTGCCGGACAGCACCACCATCCGGGAGCTGTGCGAGGAATACAAGCGCAACAACGTCATCACCAAGGAGGAGTACGAGCACAACCGGGTAAAGCGGGGCCTGCGCAACGCCGACGGCACCGGCGTGATGGCCGGGCTGACCCACGTGTGCAACGTCCACGGCTACCTCATCGCCGACGGCGACAAAATCCCGGACAAGGGCGAGCTGACCTACCGGGGCATCAACATTGAGGACATCGTCCGGGGCTGCGACGCGGAGGACCGCTTCGGCTTTGAGGAGGTGGCCTGGCTGCTGATTTTCGGCCACCTTCCCACCCGCAGCCAGTACGAGGGGTTCAGCCGCCTGCTCTTTGAAAACCGGGAGCTGCCCGAGTACTTCCCAGAGGACATGATTATCAAGGCGCCCTCCAAGAACATTATGAACAAGCTGGCCCGGTCCGTGTTGGCGCTGTACTCCTACGACGACAGCCCCGACGACCTGTCCCTGGAAAATAATATGCGGCAGAGCATCTCTTTAATCGCCCGGATGCCCTCCATCATGTCCTACGCCTACCAGGTAAAGCGCCGGCACTTTGACAGGGAGAGCATGTTCTTCCACCCCTACGAGCCGGACCACGCCACCGCCGAGGCCATTTTAAACGCCCTGCGGCCCGATAGGAAGTTCACCCACCAAGAGGCAAAGCTGCTGGATTTGCTCATGGTGCTCCACGCCGAGCACGGCGGCGGCAACAACTCCACCTTTACCACCCGGGTGCTCACCAGTGCGGGCACGGATATGTACTCGGCCATCGGCGCGGCGGTGGGCTCCTTAAAGGGCTTTAAGCACGGCGGCGCCAACCACCAGGTGCGCATGATGATGGACGACCTGATGGCCCACGTGGAGCGCTGGGACGACGAGGACGAGGTGGAGGCCTACCTGGAGAAAATCCTGCGGGGAGAGGCCGCCGACGGCAGCGGGCTCATCTACGGCATGGGCCACGCCATCTACACGCTGTCGGACCCCCGGGCGGTCATCTTGAAGGAGCGGGCCCAGTGCCTGGCGGAGGAGAAGGGCTTTGGGGAGAAGCTGCGGCTTTACGAAACGGTGGAGCGGCTGTCCCCGGCGGCGTTCCGCAAGGTGACGGGCAAGGACAAGGTCATCTCGGCCAATGTGGATTTCTATTCCGGGCTGGTGTATGAGATGCTGGGCATCCCGGAGGATTTGTTCACACCCATGTTCGCGGTGAGCCGCATCGCGGGCTGGTGCGCCCACCGCATCGAGGAGCTGACCACCGGCGGGCGGATTATGCGCCCGGCGTACCGGGCCTTGCCGGTGGACCAGAAGTATGTGCCGCTGGACGAAAGGTGAGGAAAAAACCAAGGGAGAGCTAACATAAAGTTTTCGGTCAAGCCTTTTTCAAAAGGCTTGCAGGGTGTGGGACAGCGTCCCACGACCTTGCCCTTGCCCTTAGTGGGCGGCAGCCTGAAAAAGCTAGGGAAACAGGGGCCTTTGGCCCCGCCTTTCCCGGACGGCGGCGCAGTTGCCCTCTCAGTCACGGCTGCCGCCGTGCCAGCGTCTCGGCTGCCGCCTCGGTCGGCCGCTGGGCAACGTCCCACCGGGACGTAGCGGCCCCCAGAGGGGGAACCAAGTAGGTGCGCTACCAACGGTTTGCGCAAAGCCAAGTCTCGCCTCCCCCTTCGGGGGAGGTGCCCCCGCAGGGGGCGGAGAGGGCAACCCACCCCCTGCCGCGCACGTGCGCTATTCTCTTGATGAGAACGAGCGGAGCGAGCTGCCCAAGGCGCGAATTGCCTGGGGTGCAACCCCCGCGACTTGAGAGCCCAGGCACTGGGCCCCCAGGGCCGAAGATGGGAAAATGAGCACCTTATCAAAAAAACCAGGTTTTATGCGGGTTCTATAAGATGCTCAGGTGAGCATCTTAAGGGGCGGTATTTTCATAAGGTGCTCATGTGAGCATCTTATGAAAGCCGCATGTTTCCTAGCTTTTTTCTTTAGATGCTCACTTTTTCATTTCAAGTCATAGCTGGCAGTCGCCCCAGGGCCGGAGAGAGAAAAGTGAACGAATGAGCCAAAAACCCAGTGTTTCTGCGGCTCTTTTCACTTGTACACGTGAACGAATGAAAACTAAAGGTGAGCGCGTGGAAAGCGAAAAAGTTTTTCTCTCGTTCACCTGAACGAATGAAAAACACTAGATAAAACCTAGCTTTTTTCTTCATTCGTTCACTTTTTCATTTCAAGTGGTCAGGCCCAAGGTTGCCCCAGGGCCGGAGATGAGAAAATGGGGGAGTTGGCCGGAAACCCAGGATTCATGCGGGTTTGGCAACTCCCCCAGGTGAGGGAGTTGGACAGGAAAACAGCGGCGCTTTCTTCTAGGGCCGCTGCAACTCCCCCATGTGAGGGAGTTCGGAAACCCGCATAAAACCTAGCTTTTTTGGCAACTCCCTCAAGTTTTTATTTCAAGTGGCAGCGCGGGTGCGAGGCCGCTTTGGGCGGTTTCCCATTCTCCCTTGGAAAATCCGCGAAAGTGTGGTATAATGCAGGGGCCCTGGCGTGCTGGGGTGGGATTTTGGCAAGAAAAGGATTGACACCATGAAACTTGTAAATGTGGGCAACGCGCTGAAGGTCACCTGTGTGGGCTTTGCCGCCGGGGTGCTGCTGCGCGTGGTGCAGATGCTTTACTTCTTCGATTACGACACCGGCTTCTATACCGACGGCGGCGTGATGGCCTGGATTTCCCTGGGCCTGCCCCTGGCCACCGGGCTGCTGGCCTCTTGGATGTGCTTCCGCTCCCGGCGGTACTTTGGGCCCTATGTCCCCCGGAAGAACGTGATGGCCGGGGTGACGGCGGTGCTCTCGGGGGCGGTGTTGCTGCTCTCGGGGGCGCTGCAGTGGATGGATTTGCGCCTCCGGCTCGCCGCCGGCGGGGAGTATGTGGCCCTCCACGGGCTGTTTTTGGGGTGCTGCCTGCTCTTTGGGCTGGTGCAGCTGTTCCTCTCCGTGGGGTTTTTCACCGGGAAAAACAGCCTGGAGAAAGCCCGGCTGCTCTACCTGGTGGGGGTGCTGTGGGGCGTGGCCTACCTGATTTTGGTGTACGTGTTTTACGCCAAGTCCTCCAGCTTTGTGGAAAACTTCTTCGCCGTGCTGGGGGGCGTGGCCACGCTGCTGTGCCTGTTCTACCTGTGCAAGCTCTTTGCCGGCGTGGACGAGGAGGGCGCCGCCAAGCGGGCCTTTGTGGCCGGCATTTTCGCCGTGGTGCTGGGGCTTACCTACTCCCTCTCCAACCTGGCGCTGCTGCTGCTGGGCCGCACCTACACCGGGGAGATGCCCCCGGCGGTGCAGCTGGCCAGCATGGTGGTTCAGCTGTTTTTGCTGGTGTTTCTGGTGTCCTTCCGCAAGTACAGCCTGCGGCGCACCCCCAAGGGCGGCACCGAGCACCCTGTGGCCCGGCACAGCGCCAAGCGCTTTAAAGTCTCTTAATACGCACCCGGAAGGCCCTGGAAACGGGGCCCTTTTTGCTGCCAGGGTAAAAAACGGAAGAAAATGGCGTTATTTTTCTGTCAAACTCTTGTAATATTCCGAAAAATGATTTAGAATAGAAGAAGCTTAAAACCCATTACACATTCAGGAGGTTTTACCAATGTCTGTTAAAGTTGCTATCAATGGTTTCGGCCGCATCGGCCGTCTGGCTTTCCGTCAGATGTTCGGCGCTGAGGGCTACGAGGTTGTGGCTATCAACGACCTGACCAGCCCCGCTATGCTGGCCCATCTGCTGAAGTACGACTCTGCCCAGGGCCGCTATGCCCTGGCTGACAAGGTCACCGCTGGTGAGGATTCCATCACCGTGGACGGCAAGACCATCAAAATCTATGCCGAGAAGGACGCCAAGGACCTGCCCTGGGGCGAAATTGGCGTGGACGTTGTGCTGGAGTGCACCGGCTTCTACACCTCCAAGGCGAAGAGCCAGGCCCACATCGACGCTGGCGCCAGGAAGGTCGTCATCTCCGCTCCCGCTGGCAACGACCTGAAGACCATCGTCTACAGCGTAAACGAGAAGACCCTGACTGCTGAGGACCAGATCATCTCCGCTGCCTCCTGCACCACCAACTGCCTGGCCCCCATGGCTGACGCCCTGAACAAGTACGCTCCCATCCAGAGCGGCATCATGACCACTGTGCACGCCTTCACCGGCGACCAGATGGTTCTGGACGGCCCCCATCGCAAGGGCGACCTGCGCCGCGCTCGCGCTGCCGCTGTGAACATTGTTCCCAACAGCACCGGCGCTGCCAAGGCCATCGGCCTGGTCATCCCCGAGCTCAACGGCAAGCTGATCGGCTCCGCCCAGCGCGTGCCTGTTCCCACCGGCTCCACCACCATCCTGGTGGCTGTTGTCAAGGGCAAGGACATCACCAAGGAAGGCATCAACGCCGCTATGAAGGCTGCCTCCTCTGAGTCCTTCGGCTACACCGAGGAGCCCCTGGTGTCCTCCGACATCATCGGCATCACCTACGGCTCTCTGTTCGACGCCACCCAGACCATGGTCGCCAAAATCGACGACGACACCTATCAGGTGCAGGTCGTTTCCTGGTACGACAACGAGAACTCCTACACCAGCCAGATGGTCCGCACCATCAAGTACTTCGCCGAAATCTAAGGCGGGTGCCCCCGCTGGACAAGTCGCGGGATGGGCGCTTAGGGCGCCCGGGCAGGTAGCAGAACGCAGGCTCGCGTGCGCGGCGTGTGTTTCTGTGTAAGCCCGGCAGCGCGTGTGCGCGTCTTATCGCTGGTTTGGACAAAGTAGTATGAAATTCCGCCGGGGTTTCCGGCAATCCCCTCGGGACAAGCTCCCGGGGGGATTTTTTCTGGAATTTGTGGGGCAAGAAAAAGGGGGAAGCCTTGTGGCTTCTCCTCTTTTTATTTCTCAAACCGCCGCCCGTGGGACAGCAGCAGGGCGTCCGTCACCCGCACCTGCAAGATGATGGTGTTCTCGTCGGAAAAGTCGTTGTGGCCGTTGTCAATCCAGCTGGCGAAGGCTTGGCGCAGGTGGGCGGCCAGGGCCTTGTTTTCCTTCCGGCCAAACCAGCCCAGGCTGGCCGCCTCGCCGTGGCAGGTGAACCAGTCCCCAGAGAGGGCCACCGTGGGGTTGTCCCCTATCTCCTCCATTTTCCGGGACAGGTCGTAAGTGATGATGTAAAAGCACCCCTCCCAGTAGGTGGCGTTCACCGTCCGCACGCTGGGCACGCTGCCCCGGCAGGTGGCCAGGGCCATCTCGTTGTCGCCGCCGAAGCGCTCCTTCATGATTTCCTCGGCTTCCTCGTTCCACTGCATGGTTACTCCTCCTCGTCCTGCCGCAATAAGATGCGCAGCATCCGCTCTGGGCTGTCCAGAAAGCTTTTGGTGATTTGATAGTGTTCTGTCTCCCGATACTCCACCGGCCGGATGGGCCCCTCCCCCAGCAGCAGTATCTCCCCCTGGGGGTAGGCCATCAGCAGGGGGGAGTGGGTGGCGATGACCAGCTGGGAGCCGGCCTGCACCAGCCGGTGGAGCTCCGCCAGCAAGGTCAGCTGCCGGGCGGGGGAGAGGGCCGCTTCGGGCTCGTCCAGCAGGTAGATGCCCTGGCCCCAAAACCGGTTGTGCACCAGGCTGAGGAAGCTCTCCCCGTGGGACTGGTGGTGCAGGGACTTGCCGCCGTAGCTTTGGTAGAGGCCGTCCCCGGGCTGGTAGTTGGCCAGCCTGTCCACCTCGCTGGAGACGTTGTAGAAGCTCTCCGCCCGCAGGAAAAAGCCGTCCTTGGGGCGGTAGGGGCCCCGGTGCAGCCGCAGGTAGTTGTGCAGCCCGGAGTGGGTGTCCCGGGTGGAAAAGGCGAAGTTCCGGGAGCCCCCCTCGGGGTTGAATCCCAGGGCCAGGGCTACTGCCTCCAGCAAGGTGGATTTGCCGCTGCCGTTTTCCCCCACCAAAAAGGTGACAGGCTGGTGCAGCTCCAACAGGCCCAGCCCAGCAATGGCGGGGATGCCCTCCAGATAGGCGTCCTCCCCGGCAAAGCTGCCGCCGGTGCGCTCTATGGCGTTGAGATACATACTGTCCCTCCTTGTGAAAAAAGCACTCCAAACCGGAGTGCTTTTTCTTTGTATCGAAGTGTGCGGCCCCCAGCAGTTTGCCTGCGGGGGCGTCCCAAAAGAAGCCTTGCTGTTTCACCGCGCTCCAAACGCGTGCCGCCCCGTGTGTCTATCTCACCGGGCTTTCGCGCCCCTAGGCGCGTACGCGACTTGCCCGCGGGGGCGTCCCAAAAAAGAAGCCTTGCGGTTTCACCGAATCCCAAACGCGTGCCGCCCCGTGTGTCTATCTCACCAGGCTTTCGCGCCCATTAGGCGCGTGCGCGACTTGCCTGCGGGGGCCTCCCAAAAGAAGCCTTGCTGTTTCACCGCGCTCCAAACGCGTGCCGCCCCGTGTGTCCTGTCCCGCCAGGCTTTCGCGCCCTCAGGCGCGTACGCGAATTGCCCGCGGGGGCACCCAAAAAGAAGTCTGATGGTTTCACCGCGCCCCAAACGCGTGCCGCCCCGTTGTCTATCCCACCGGGTAATCGCGCCCTTAGGCGCGTGCGCGACTTGAGAGCGGAGGCACTCCGCTTACTCATGCCTTAGCGCGTCGATGGGATTCAGGTTGGCGGCCTTGATGGAGGGCAGCAGGCCAAACACCACGCCAATGGCCATGGAGAACAGCACCGCCAGGAAAATGGACGGCACGCTGATGGCCACCGGGGCCTGGGTGAGATGGGAGACAAGCTCCGCCATGCCAATGCCGGCGGCCACGCCCAAAATGCCCCCAAGGCTGGTGAGCACCGCCGCCTCGGTGAGGAACTGCCACAGGATGCGGCCCTTCTTGGCGCCAATGGCCTTTTTCAGGCCGATCTCCCGGGTGCGCTCGGTGACGGATACCAGCATGATGTTCATCACGCCGATGCCGCCCACCAGCAGGGAGATGCTGGCAATCCACACCAGCTGCTGGTTGGTGGCGTTGGAGAGCTCCTGCAGCTCTTGGGCCTGCTGGAGCACGTCCTCCGCCCGGTATTTGATGGTTTCGTTCTGGTTGTTCTCGTTGAGCAGGTCCGCCACCTGGGTGCCCACCGTGGACATGGCCTCGGTGCTCTGGCAGCGCACAGCCACCTCTTGGGGCTCGTCATAGGCGAACAGGGAGGGCCAAATGGCGTTGGGGATGAACACCTTCCCCGAGGTGGAGTTGCCCATGTAGGTGTAGTAGTCCTCGATGGAGTTGATAACCGGCTCAAAGCGGTTGGCCACCTCCACCACGCCCACCACCACCAAAGCGGTGGAGTTGTACTCGATGGTCTTGCCCACGGGGTCCTCCCCCTGGAACAGCTGCTCGGCGGTGTTGTTGTCGATGATGGCCACCGGGCGGTACTCGTTAAAGTCCGCGGGGACGAACATCCGGCCCCGGTCCACCACATACTGGCAGGTCTCAAAGTAAGAGTTGTCCACGCCCAGCATCTCGCAGCCGTCAATGCCCTCGTTGCCGTAGTACAGGGAGTTGTTGTAATCCATGCGGCGGGTGTACACCGCGGCGTCCTCCACCTGGGGCATATCCAGGATTTCCTGGTAGGTGTCCTCGTCCACCTGGGGGATGCCCTGGGGCATGCCGTAACTGGTCACCTCGTACACCCAGTCGGTGTCGTTTTGATACAGCTGCACCCGCACCACGTTGTTCCCCGCGCCGATTAAGTTGCGCTTAATCTGCTCGTTGGTGCCCTTGATGGTGGACACAATGGAGATGATGGACGCGATGCCGATGATGATGCCCAGCATGGTCAAGAAGGAGCGCATCTTGTGGGCCCAGATGCCTTGAAAGGAAAGGCGTATGTTCTCTATCATGTCGCTTCGCCCTCCCTTTTAAAAATCAGACTGCGCGGCGGTGCCGGCGTCCTGGCTGTCGCTGGTGGAGGCTTCCCCGTCCTCGGGGTCGGCCTCTACAATGTCCTCGCCCGAGGCGGCGCCTTCCTCCGAGAAGAGCACAGCCCCGTTGCCGCCGTCGGCCTCCAGGCTGCTTTCGGTGCCCTCTGCGCCCTCGGCGCTTTCCGTGCCGTCTTCCACCAGGCTGGAGGAGCTGCCGCCGGAGTCCTCCGCCATGGGGGGCTCGCCGGTGCCTTCCACCACCACCCGCACGCCCTCTTTCACGTCGGTGCCGTAGGGGAAGGCGATGTAGTCGTCCACGGTCAGGCCGCTGATGATTTCCACATAGTTGCCGCTGTAGATGGTGGCGCCCAGCTCTAAGTACTGTTTGTACAGGCGGTTGTCAATGCCGGACTTCATCACGTAGCTGCCGCCCTCGTCCTCCCGGATGTAGGCTTTGTCCAGATAGAGGGCGTCGCTGCTGCCATCCACGGAGACATTGCCCGAGGTGCTCAGGGTGATGTCCAGATACATGCCGTTGGAAAGCCCCTCGGGGTTATCCACCACGGCGGTGAATTCATAGGTGGAGCTGTTGGGGTTGCCGGTGCCGTTATAGTAGTTGCCCTCCAAGGGGTAGGTGGAGATTTCCGAGATGGTGGCGGTGTAGCTCATGCCGTTTTCATAGCTCATGGCGGAGACTACGTCCCCCACGTGGATGCTGGTGAGCAAGCTCTCGCTGATGGTCCCCTTGATGGTGAACTGCCCCTGGCCGGCCACCACCAGCAAGGGCTGGCTGTTGGCCGCGGCGGTGTCCGCGTCCAGCAAGGTGCGCACCACGCCGTCCACGGTGCTGCGCACGGTGGAGTTCTCCAGGGCCACCTTGGATTTCTCCAAATTCAGTTCGGCCTGTTTCACCTTCAGCTCCAGGTCCTTGATCTTCTGGCGCTGGTCCTGGATGAGCTTTTGCAGCTCCTCCTTGGTGTAGCCCATGTCGTTGTAGTCGTTGCTGGGGGTGGGAGTGGGCGTGGCCTTGGAGCCGGAGTTGTTCCGGGCCTCAAAGACCTCCGCCACAGATTCCAGCGTGTCCCCGGCGGCCAGCACATCCTCCATCTGGAAGCCGCCGGACAGGTCCGTGCCGTCCAAGGTGAAGGAGTACAGCAGCTCGCCGTAGTTGGAGTTGCCCTCCCGCACCTCGAAGGTGGCGGCAAAGGGCGTGGCCAGCACGTCGTCGGGGGAGGGGGTAGAGCCATCCCCCAGCAGCCGCAGCAAAAACTCCGGGGTCAAGACGCAGTCCTCGGTGCACAGGAACACATAGGGGTCCTCGGTGGTGCCGCTGCCCGCGTAGGGTTTGGAGTCCACGTCCAGCCGGCGGTAGACCGTCACGTCAGCCGGGGGCACTGTGGGCGCCGGGGTGGCGGTAGGGGCGGGCGTGGCCGTGGGCGCCGGCGTAGAGGAGGGCTTCTGGGTGGGCCGGGGGGTCGCGGTGGGCCGCCGGGTGGGGCGTGGCGTGGAGACAGGCGTGGTGTTGCGCAGTTTTTTCAGCTCGTCCTCGGCGTCGTCCAGCTCGATTTCCGCCTGCTTCACGGCGATGTCCTTGGCCTCCACGTCCAGCTCCAGCTTGGTCTTGTCATACTGGAGCAGGGGGTCGCCCACGCTGACCTGCTGGCCCTCGGTGACGTAGATGTCCGAGATGGTCTGCTCGGTAGAGGGGTAAATCTCCTGGGTGGAGTCGCTGGCGGCCGTGCCGGAGGAATAGGTGGTATCCCCCCAATAGGAGGTGGAGAGGTAGCTCACCGGCTGCACCTCCACGGTTTTCTGGTCCGACTGGTATTGCACGAAAAACCAAAGGCCCAGGGCAAAGCCCACCACCAACACAGCGGTGACGCTGGCGATTATCAGGTTTTTCCTGGTTTTCTTGTTTAGGCTCATGGGTTACAGGTTCCTTTCTGAACGCTAGGCGCCAGCGCTTAAAACTCCGTGCGGGGCACCAAGGGCTTCTGCTCGGCAGAGCGGCCGCGCTTGGGCCGTGGGAAGAAGGCCCCCAAATCGGTGGGGATAGGCGTGGCAAAGCCGCCCGGGCTGGGCTGCTTGGGCGCTGCCGCCGCGGCGGGGCGCTTGGCAGGCTGGGGGGCGGGGGCTGGTTTTGGCTGGGCTGCGGGCTTGCGCTCCACCGCGGGCTGGGCCGTGGCCCGCCGCCGCTCCGGCAGAGGGGCGGCTTTGGCCGCGGGCTTGGCGGCGCGCAAATCCTCCCGCAGGGGGATGGAGCAGTCCACCAAAATGGCGGGCTTGCGGGGCTGGCGCTCCACAGGGAGGGCTTCCCGCACCGGGGCGGCAGGGGCCGCCGCGGGCTTCTTTCCGGCAGCGGGCTGGGCAGCCTTGGGGGCCGCCGGCCGCTTCTTGGGGGCGATGTGGAACTCCTGCACCGGGATGACATCCGGCGGCAGGGGCACGCTGGGCGCGGGGGTCTCCCCTGTCACAGGGGCGGCCCCAGCGGGGGTGGTGCCAGAGGCCTGGGCCTCCAGCAGCATGCCGTCGCGGATGTGCAGCACCCGCTTGGCGTGGGCGGCGATCTCCGGCTCGTGGGTGATCATCACAATGGTGACGCCCTCCTCGTTGAGCTTCTGGAAAATCTCCATAATCTGCTCGCCGGATTTTGTATCCAAGGCGCCGGTGGGCTCGTCGGCCAGCAACACCTTAGGGTTGTTCACAATGGCGCGGGCAATGGCCACCCGCTGGCACTGGCCGCCGGAGAGCTGGGTGGGCTTAAAATTCACCCGGTCCCCCAGGCCCACACGCTCCAGGGCCTTGCGGGCAATCTCCAGGCGCTCCTTGCGGCGCACCCCGGCGTAGAGCAGGGGCAGGGCCACGTTCTCCAGGGCGCTTTGCCGGGAGAGCAGGTAGAAGCTTTGGAACACAAAGCCAATGCTGTGCAGGCGCACGTCCGAAAGCTTGTTGTCGCTGCTTTGGGAAATATCCTTGCCCTCCAGGATGTACTCCCCAGAGGTGGGGCTGTCCAGGCAGCCGATGATATTCATCAGGGTGGTTTTGCCGGAGCCGGAGGGGCCCATAATGGCCACGTACTCCCCTTCGTCCACCGAGAGGGAGATGTCCTTGAGCACCGGCACGTCCATTTTGCCCTGGGTGTAGTTTTTGTAGATGTTCTTCAGCTCTAGCATCATCGCGCCAGGCCCTCCATGGGGGAGCCCTCCAGGCTGTCGCTGGCGGCGTCCTCCGCTGCATCCGTGCTGTCTCCTGTGTCCTCGGGGACGCTTTCCTCCATGGTGACGCCCATGCCGGGGTCCACCATGCCGTCGTCCATGACGCCGCCATCTGCGGTGCCGCCGTCCACGGCGCTATCCCCGGCGGGGCCTTCCGGCGCCACCTGGGTGATGTCCGAGGTGGTGGGGTTGCCCTCCTCCAGGCCCTCGGTGGGCATGGTGATGTAGTCGTCCTCGGTCAGGCCGCTTTCGATCTGGTAGCGGTCGTTGTCGGAATCGTACTCGCCCAAAATCACGGCGCGCTTTTCCAGGGCGCCCTGGTCGTTCTGGGCCCAGACATAGCTGCCGTCGTCGTCATGGGCAATGTAGAAGGCGGGCAGCCACAGGCCCTCGGGCAGGTCGCCCAGGCCCATGTCCGGCTGGATGTACACGTGCTGGCCCAAAATCAGCCCATCCAGGCTGGAGAGGGTCACGTAGAAGTTGTACTTGGAGCTCTGCTGGCCGCTGTCCACGCCGTAGTAGATCACGCCGCCGTTGGTGGTGTCGTCGGTGGGCTCTGTCTCGATGGTCTCGATGACGCCCTGCCACACCTGGGTGTCATCCACCCGGGAGTGGATGGTGACAGCCTGGCCCTGGTACAGGGAGCCGATGTTCAGCTCCGACACGGTGCCCTTCACGCGGAACTGTCCGGAGGATAGCACGCTGATAAAGGGCTTGGGCTGGCCGTTGGCGTCGGTGGCGGGGGTCTCGTTGACCTCTTTCACCACGCCCTCCACCTCGCTGTAGACCTCGGCGTTTTGCAGGGATTCCTCCAGCTTGTCGATTTCCTGCTCCTTGGTCTCGGCGTTGTATTCCTCGGTTTTAATCTGCAGCTCTACCGCCTGGATTTGCACGGTGTAGGAGTACTGCTCATCCTTGCTGGCCTGCTTTTTCTCTTTTTCCAAATCATCCTTCTGGTTCTCCAGGGTGGTGATGGTGTTGGAGATGCTCTCCAAATCCAGCTCGGCCTGGTCCAGGCTCATCTGCATTTCCTCGGTGTCATAGCGGAACAGGGCGTCCCCAGGGGTCACCTGGTCGCCCTCGGAGACGTAGATTTCCGCCACGGTCTTGGTGTCGTCCTTTTTGATTTCGTAGGTGGCCTGGGGCTCTACCACGCCGGAGAACCGGGGGGTGTCGCCGGTGTTGATGCCGGTGATGTCCGCCACAGACTCCACATAGACCGGCGAGGCGCTGGCCGCGCCCCACAGGTTCCGCAGCCAGAAAAACCACAGGCAAAAGGCGGCCGCGGCCACCACCAATATGCATGCAAGGGCTATCCACAAGGGCTTTTTCGATGTATGTTTCATGGCAAAATGCTCCTTCAATCCTCACTCGGTCAATATTCTGTTTCATTATACCGTAAATGCCCTGTATTGGCAATGGGAAATTCCACTTTTGGCGGTGGTTTTCTCGGGTTTCCTCCATCAGGTTTTGGGGAGGGCCCACACCCCGCCGGCGCACTTTCCCCTTGACAGCCGGCCGCCCCCTCTTTATAGTAAGACCAACGGCAAAACAGAACCGGGAATCCCGGCCAAAAAAGGAGGAACCGCTATGGAGCAGATCGTGAAGGACATCACAGGGCTGGTGGGGGGCACCCCCCTGCTGGAGGCCGCCCGCTTTGGGCAGGCCCGGGGGCTTTCCGCCCGGCTGCTGTGCAAGCTGGAGTATCTAAACCCCACCGGCAGCGTCAAGGACAGGGCCGCCCTGTGGATGCTGGAAGCGGCGGAGCGGGAGGGCAGGCTGGCCCCCGGCGCCACCATCATTGAGCCCACCTCGGGCAACACGGGCATCGGCCTGGCGGCCATCGGGGCCTCTCGGGGCTACCGGGTCATCCTCACCATGCCTGAGACCATGAGCCGGGAGCGCCGGGATTTGCTGAAAGCCTACGGCGCCCAAATCGTTCTGACGCCTGGGGACAAGGGCATGGACGGCGCCATGCAAAAGGCCGCGGAGCTGGCTGCCTCCCTGCCCGGCAGCTTTATCCCTGGCCAGTTTGAGAACCCCCACAACGCCCAGGCCCACTACGAATCCACCGGCCCCGAGCTGTGGGAGCAGGCCGGCGGGGCGCTGGACGCCTTTGTGGCGGGGATTGGCACCGGCGGCACCTTGACGGGCACCGGACGCTTCCTGCGGGAGAAGAACCCGGACATCGCCTTGGTGGGGGTGGAGCCCGCAGGCTCCCCGGTGCTGACCCAGGGCAAGGCCGGGCCCCACGGGCTCCAGGGCATAGGGGCGGGGTTTGTGCCCCAGGTGCTGGACACCGGCCTGTACGATGAAATCCTCCCCTGCACCGAGGAGGATGCCTACGCCGCCGCCCGGGAGCTGGCCCGCACCGAGGGCATCTTGGTGGGGATTTCCTCCGGCGCGGCGTTGTGGGCCGCCTGCCAGGTGGCCGCCCGGCCGGCGTACCAGGGCAAAACCGTGGCGGTCCTGCTGCCGGATACCGGCGACAGGTACCTGTCTACGCCGCTTTTCGGGGAATAAGCATGGCAGAGGGAATCATGATTTTGGGCCCATCGGGGGCGGGGAAGACCACCTTGGGCAGGCGCACCGCCCAGCGGCTGGGCCTGGCCTTCTTAGATATAGACGAGTTTATCTGGCGAAAGGATACACCCAAGCCCTTCACCGCCATGTTTTCCCGGGAGGAGAGGATTGCCCGGCTGCAACAGGCCGTCTCCCAGGTGGGGCGGTTTGTCATGGCGGGCTCCATGGATTCCTTCCACCAGCACTTTGACCCCTACTTCCGGCTGGCGGTGTACCTCACCGCCCCGGCGGCCCTGCGGGTGGAGCGGGTCCACCGGCGGGAGCTGGAGGCCTTCGGCCCCCGGGTGCTGCCTGGCGGGGACATGGAGGAGGACCACCGCCTCTATTTAGAGGACGTGGCAGGCTACGAGCTGGGCACTGGCAGCACCACCCAGCAGCGTCACCAGGCGTGGATAGACAGGCTGTCTTGTAAAGTGATACGCCTTGACGGAGCAGCACCCATAGGAAGCAATGCGGAAGCTATCTGTCAGGCGTGGTGGAAAGTGATGGAGCTTGTCAAAGAAACAGGAAAGTAGGAAAGGGAGCGGAGCATGGCGAAAAAGTTCTACGCGGTGAAAAACGGCAAAAACGGCGACGGCATCTACGACAGCTGGGAGGCCTGCAAGGCCCAGGTCCACGGGGTGAAAAGCGTGGTGTTCAAGGGCTTTCCCACCCGGGCGGAGGCGGAGGACTTCCTCCAGCGGGCAGGGGCCTCCACCACCGAGGGGGAAGCCCCGGAGAACCCCCAGCGGGAGGGGATAGCCGTGGCCTATGTGGACGGCAGCTTCTCCAAGGATACCGGGGAGTTCGCCTGCGGGGCGGTGCTCTTCTGGCAGGGGGAGCGGGTGCTCTTCTCCAAAAAGTACAACGACCCCGCCCTGGCGGAGATGCACAACGTGGCCGGGGAGATTCTGGGCGCCGTGGCGGTGATTCGCTACTGCCTGGACAAGGGCATCCCGGCCCTGGAAATCCACCACGACTACGAGGGCGTGGGCAAGTGGGCCACCGGCCTGTGGAAGGCCAACAAGCCCGGCACCCAGGCCTATGCCGCCCTGTGCAAGCAGGCCATGGAGCGCCTGCAGCTCTCCTTTGTGAAGGTGAAGGGCCACTCGGGCAACCAGTGGAACGACCTGGCCGACCAGCTGGCCCGCCGGGCCCTGGGCAAGGAAAAATCGGAAAAGTAAATCCAATTTCCTAAAGAAAAAGGACCCGGCAGGCCGCCGGGTCCTTTGGGACTGTCGAAAAAGCAAAAGAAAGCAAACGTAAAAGTTTTTGATCAAACTTTTTTCAAAAAGTTTGCCGGGTGTGGGGCAGCGCCCCACGGTCTTAAAGGACGTTCAGCGACAAAAAAGTCAGCAGACAGGGGCCGAAGGCCCCGCTTCTGCGGCCGGTTGCCCTCTTATGGGAATTTTTCGACAAGCTGAAAGGACCTGGCAGGCTGCCGGGTCCTTTTTGCTGTGTAACGTCTTTATTGGATGGTGATAAGCTCGTACTCCCGGGTGCCCAGGCCCAGCTTGACGCCGTGCTCCAGGCAGCTTTCCCAGTTGGTGTCCGGGTGGGTGTCGGTGAAGTGGTCGTGGTGGCAGCGCTCCCGCTCGTCTAAAATGGAGCCGGGCACGCTGGGCTGGGCGTTCACCGCGTCGGCGCAGGCCTGGTCCAGGGCGATGGGGTCAAAGGAGGCGAACATGCCCACGTCGGGCACAATGGGCAGGTCGTTTTCGCTGTGGCAGTCGCAGTAGGGGGAGACATCCACCACCAGGCTGATGTGGAAGCTGGGCTTGTCCTTGATGACGGCCCAGGTGTACTCGGCAATTTTGCAGTTGAGGATGTCGTTGGCCTCGTCGCTGGCAGCCTGCACCGCGTCCACAGGACAGCGCCCGATGCACCGGCCGCAGCCCACGCACTTGGCGTGGTCGATGGAGGCCTTCCTGTCTGTGATGGTGATGGCGCTGTGGGCGCAGTCCTTTTGGCAGGAGCCGCAGCCCACGCACTTCTCCTGGACCACGTGGGGCTTGCCGGAGCTGTGCATCTCCATCTTGCCTGCCCGGGAGCCGCACCCCATGCCGATGTTCTTCAGGCAGCCCCCGAAGCCGGTGGCCTCGTGGCCTTTAAAGTGGGTCAGGCTGATGAACACGTCGGCATCCATAATGGCCGTGCCGATTTTGGCCTCCTTCACATAGTCGCCGTCAATGGGCACCAAAGTTTCGTCGGTGCCCTTCAGGCCGTCGGCGATGAGCACGTGGCACCCCGTGGAGAAGGGGGAGAAGCCGTTCTCATAGGCGGCGTCCAAATGGTCCAGGGCGTTTTTGCGGCCGCCCACGTAAAGCGTGTTGCAGTCGGTGAGGAAGGGCTTGCCGCCCAGCTCCTTCACGGTGTCGGCCACCACCTTGGCGTAGTTGGGCCGCAGGAAGGCCAGGTTCCCCGGCTCGCCAAAGTGGATTTTAATGGCGGCGTACTTGTTGGTAAAATCGATGTTGCCAATGCCCGCCGCGGTGATGAGCTTTTTCAGCTTTTGCAGCAGGTTGCAGTCGAAGGTGGTGCGCAGGTTTGTAAAGTAAACTTTGGATTTTTCCATGGGTTTCTCCTTTGTTCTGTTCTTCTGGGTTCACGTTTTGGCGGGCTTTTTCTTGGCGGCTACCTTTTCCCCATTGGGGCCCACCCCGGCCTTTTTGCAGAAGGGGGCCATGCAGCACTGCTCGCAGTAGGCCTTGCGGGCGGTACACACCGCCCTGCCGTGGAGCACCAGCCGGTGGCAGAAGTCGTTGGATTCCTCTGGGGGCAAAATGGCCCGCAGGTCGTTTTCCACCTTTTCCGGGGCGGTGTTCTCCGTCAGCCCCAGGCGGCCGGCAATGCGGATGCAGTGGGTGTCCGTCACCACGGCAGGCTTGTGGTAGATGTCCCCCACAATGAGGTTGGCGGTTTTCCGCCCCACGCCGGGGAGCCGTGTCAGCTCCTCGATGGTGTCCGGCACCTGGCCGCCGAACTCGTCCCGAATCATTTGGCACATGCCCAGAATGTCCTTGGACTTGGTGTTGTAAAACCCGCAGGAGCGAATCAGCTCCCCAATCTCCTCCACCGTGCCCTCGCAAAAGGCCTCCAAGGTGGGGAAGCGGGCGAACAGCGCCGGGGTGACCAGGTTCACCCGGGCGTCGGTGCACTGGGCGGAAAGCCGTGTGGCGATAAGCAGCTGCAAGGGGTCCTGGTACTCCAGGGAGCACACGGCCCCGGGGTACTCCGCCTTAAGGGCTTCCACCGCCAGCTTGGCCCGTTCCTTTTTCGTCATGGAAAGCGCTCCTTCCCGTGGTTTCGTTTCCCCTCTATTGTACCCTGTTTCCCGCCTGCTGGCAAGATGTGTATCTGTCGCTGGGGCTTTTTTTGCCGCCGAAGGTTTTTCGCAAGGGGCGGCTTTCCCATTGCCATCCCGGCGCTTTTCCTGTATAATGAAGAAAAGCGGCGGGGCCTCCTGCCGGGGATTACCAGAGAGAAAGGAAGTCGAATGCCATGTTCAACGATTTGATGGATACCATCGGTTTTGTCACCGGCCAGGACCCGGAAGTGGGCCAGGCCATGGAAAAGGAGCTGGCCCGCCAGCGCCGCAACTTGGAGCTGATTGCCTCGGAGAACATTGTCTCCCCCGCGGTGATGGCGGCCATGGGCTCGGTGCTCACCAACAAGTACGCCGAGGGCTATCCCGGCAAGCGGTACTATGGCGGCTGCCAGTGCGTGGACATTGTGGAGGACATCGCCCGGGACCGCGCCTGCCAGCTCTTTGGGGCGGAGCACGCCAACGTCCAGCCCCACTCCGGTGCCCAGGCCAACCTGGCGGTGTACTTCGCCCTGCTCCAGCCCGGCGACACGGTGCTGGGCATGAACCTGGCCGAGGGCGGCCACCTGACCCACGGCTCCCCAGTGAACATGTCCGGCGCCCTGTACAACTTTGTGGCCTACGGCGTGGACCCGGACACCGGCCGCATCGACTACGACAAGCTCATGGCCCAGGCCCTGGAGGTGCGCCCCAAGCTCATTGTGGCCGGCGCCAGCGCCTATCCCCGGGCCATTGACTTCGCCAAGTTCCGGGAGATTGCCGACGCCTGCGGGGCCAAGCTCATGGTGGACATGGCCCACATCGCCGGGCTGGTGGCCGCCGGGCTCCACCAGAACCCCGTGCCCTACGCCGACGTGGTCACCACCACCACCCACAAGACCCTCCGCGGCCCCCGGGGCGGCCTTATCCTCTGCAAGGAGGAGTACGCCAAGGCCATTGACAAGGCCATTTTCCCCGGCACCCAGGGCGGCCCGCTGATGCACATCATCGCCGCCAAGGCCGTGTGCCTGGGCGAGGCCTTGCAGCCCGCCTTCAAAGAGTACGGCCAGCAGGTGGTGAACAACGCCCAGGCCCTGGCCAAGGGCCTGCTGGACCGGGGCGTGAAGCTGGTGTCCGGCGGCACGGACAACCACCTGATGCTCATCGACTTGACGGACAGCGAGCTCACCGGCAAGGAGCTGGAGCGCCGCCTGGACGAGGTGTACATCACCGCCAACAAGAACACCGTCCCCGGGGAGAAGCGCAGCCCCTTCACCACCAGCGGCGTGCGCCTGGGCACCCCGGCCGTCACCACCCGTGGCCTGAAAGAGGCGGACATGGACGAAATCGCCGCCTGCATCGCCCTGTGCATGGAGGACGGCTTTGAGGGGAACATCGAAGCCATCCGCGCCCGGGTGGAGGCCATCTGCCAGCGTTACCCCCTCTACGCCTAAAGGAATACGCCAAAGCCGCCAGGAAGCCTTCCCGGCGGCTTTTTTGGAGGTGGGTTTTCAAACATTTGTTTGCAAAAGTGGCTTGCGCTTTTCGGGGAAAAATGCTAGAATAAGCTATCATACTTCCAGAAAGGGGTGTTTCTATGGCTGCTCCCTTGGCGGATAGGGTCCGCCCCGCCACGCTGGACCAGGTGGTGGGCCAGCAGCATATTTTGGGGCCCGGCCGCGCCCTGCGGAAGATTATCGAGGCCGGCGAGGTGCCCAACATGGTGTTTTACGGCCCCGCCGGGGTGGGCAAGACCACCGTGGCCTCCATCATCGCCAAGAACACCAAGCGGCACCTGGTCAAGCTGAACGGCACCACCGCCTCCACCGCGGACATCAAAGGGGCCGTGGCCAGCACCAACACCTTTGAGGGAATCAACGGCGTGCTGCTCTATCTGGACGAGATTCAATACTTCAACAAGAAGCAGCAGCAAACCTTGCTGGAGTTTATGGAGAACGGCTCCATCACTTTGATTGCCTCCACCACGGAAAACCCCTACTTCTACGTGTACAACGCCATTTTAAGCCGCTCCACGGTGTTTGAGTTCAAGGCCGTGGAAAGCGGCGAGATTGAAAAGGCGGTGGAGCGGGCCTTCCGGGTGCTGGCGGAGGAGGAGGGCCGGCCCATTCTGCCGGAGGAGGGCGTGTGCGCCCACATCGCCAGCCACTGCGGCGGGGACGTGCGCAAGGCCATGAACGCCGTGGAGCTCTCCACCTTGGCCTGCGACAGCGGCGGGCCCCACATTGAAGTCACCTTGGAGGCCGCCCGGGAGCTGACCCAAAAGAGCACCATGCGCTACGACAAGGGCGGCGACGAGCACTACGACTTGATGAGCGCCTTCCAGAAGTCCATGCGGGGCTCGGACCCAGACGCCACGGTCCACTATCTGGGCCGCCTGCTGGAGGCCGGGGATTTGCCCTCGGCCTGCCGCCGCCTGCTGGTGTGCGCCTGCGAGGACGTGGGCCTGGCCTGGCCCCAGATTATCCCCATTGTCAAGGCGGCGGTGGACGCGGCTTTGATGGTGGGCCTGCCCGAGGCCCGCATCCCCCTGGCGGACGCGGCTATTTTGGTGGCCTTGGCGCCCAAGTCCAACTCCGCCTACTGCGCCTTGGACAGCGCCATTGCCGACATCAAGGCGGGGAAGGCCGGGCCCATCCCCCGGAATTTGCAGAACAAGCATTACGATTCCGCCGAGGTGGAGCGCAAGGGCCAGTTCTATCAATACCCCCACGACGCCCCCCACCACTGGCTGCCCCAGCAGTACCTGCCCGATTCCCTGCTGGGCGCCCGCTATTACCAGTACGGCGAGAACAAAAACGAGCAGAGCTTCCGGGCTTACTGGGAGAAAATCAAGCATACGGGAGGGGGCAGCCCTATATGATGAAGATAGGGGCCCCATCTGAAAGAAAAAGGAGGTACACACAGTGAAACCCTTAGTTTTGGGAAACCTTTCCTACGGGATGTACGCCATCGGCGTAAAGGACGGCAGCCGCCCCAACGCCTGCATCGCCAACACCGTGATGCAGATTTCCAAGGCCACCCCCTCCGACGCGGCGCTGGTGGCCGTCGCCCTGAGCAAGGAGAACTACAGCTGCCAGTGCGTGGAGCAGGAGGGCATCTTCTCCATCTCCGTGCTGTCCCAGGACACCCCCGCCACGGTGATTGGCGCCCTGGGCTTTGTCTCGGGCCGCGGGGTGGACAAGCTGGGGAATATCCGCCACAAGGTGCTCATCGAGGGCGTGCCTGTCATCAAGGAGAACACCTGCTGCTGGTTCCTGTGCAAGGTCCAGGAGAAGCTGGACCTTCCCGGCCAGGTGGTGTTCGTGGCGGAGATTATCGCCGGCAGCGACGAGGCCGTGGGCACCCCCATGACCTACAAGTACTATGTGGAGCAGCTGGGCGGGGCTTCTCCCAAATATTCCCCCACCTACCTGCCCCCGGCCCGCACCTTCGACAAGAGCAGCGGCGAAAGTTTTGTGTGCTCGGTGTGCGGCTATGTCTACCGGGACCCCAACTTCGGCTTTGAGGAGCTCCCCGCCGACTGGACCTGCCCCGTGTGCAAGATGCCCAAGAAGGCCTTTGTGCGGAAAAAGTAAATCTGCTGGAAGCCCTTTCCAGAAAGGCGCGCTGCCCCCTTCGCGGCGCGCTTTTTTTGTACAAGGTCAAAAAATTATGTAAATCTCAAATTTGGTGCTGCTCTACAGAAATAGGCTACATTATGAAATATAATTCGACAAAATAGAATATTATGAAAACTTATTCACAGATTTTGCATCTAAAAGTAAGAAACTCGTAAAGATTTCATAATGGCTTTGTAACAAATGGGCCGTACACTCTGTGTCGTGAACCGGAAGGGGGATAGGCCCCGCGCCGGGGAGCGCCCCGCAAGGGCGCCTCACAAAATTTTGCAATAAAGGGGAAACTCACTATGAAGAAACTTCTCGCGGGCTTTTTGGCCCTCACTCTGGCCCTGAGCATGGCTGCCTGCTCCGGTGGCGGCAACAGCTCCACCAGCTCTGCCAGCGGCACCTCCAGCGCCAGCACTGCTTCCACTGTCTCCGAGGAAGGCACCGATTCCACTTCCTCCGCTGCTGAGGATTCCACCGCTGATTCCTCCGTGGCTTCTGATTCTTCTGTGGCCTCCGATTCTTCCGTGGCCGAGTAAGGAACAGGAACATAAAAAGGGCCGGCGCGTGCCGGTCTTTTTTCTTTGCGCGAAAAAAGAGGGTTGGCACAGCGCCAGCCCTCTTTCTCTTATTTTATAGATAAGGCGTTACGGTTCCCACACCAGCTGATAGACGATCTCCCCGTGGACCATGCGGCCGTCGGGGCGGAAGCCCACGCTCTCGTACAGGGCCCGGCCCCAGGCGTTGTCGGGGTTGCAGCTGAGATACACCCTGTGGTGCGCCTTGTCTTGGCGGATGCGCTCCAGCACCATGGCCAGGGCCTGCCGCCCATAGCCCTTGGACTGGTGGCGCTGGTCAATCATCAGCCGGTAAATCCAATACTCCGTATCCTCCACGTCCAGGCCGTACATGGTAAAGCCCACGGGGGTGTCCCCGTCGTAGAGGGCCAAGGGCACACACTCCGGCTGGGCGTAGGCCTGGGACAGGGAGTAGGCGTTGGTGGCCACAAAGAACTTCTGGCTCTCCGTGATGGACAGCTTGAGAATGTCCCGGAAGTTGTGCCGGTTAATTTCCCGAAATTCCAGCATGGCTGCCTCCTTAAAACACGTATGTGCCCGCGGTGAGTTCTCGCTGGGTGCCGTCGGGGAGAAGCAGCTGAGCCTGGCAGTCAAAGGGCACGGTGACGCTGCCGTGCAGCTGGCCATCCATATACTTCCACGCCACCTGATAGGTGCCGGCGGCGGAGTCCAGCTTCATCTTGGCCCAAGAGAGGCGCGCGTCGGGCATGGGCCGGATGACGGCCTTCTTAAAGCCGGGGGCCTCCTCCACGGGGTTCAGGCCGCAGAGGTTGCGGTACATCCAGTCCACAATGGAGCCGTAGGCGTAGTGGTTCAGGCTGTTCATCCCCGTGCCGCTGATGGAGCCGTCGGGCAAGATGGAATTCCAGCGCTCCCACACGGTGGTGGCGCCCATGTTCACCTCGTAGAGCCAGCTGGGGAAGTCCTCGTTAAAGAACAGGGTGTAGGCCACGTCGTTGGCGCCGTTGTCCGAAAGGGCCCGGCACAGGAAGGGCGTGCCGCAGAAGCCGGTGTCCAGGTGGTTGCCCCGGGCCCGGATGCGCTCCTTCAAAGCCTCCACTACCACGTCCCGTTTGCCATCGGGGTACAGCCCGAAGAACAGGGACAGCACGCAGGCCGTCTGGGTGACGGGGATTTTCAACGTGCCGTCGGCCTGGAAGTACTCCTCCAGGAAAGCGGCCTTGATTGTTTCGCACAGCCCCTGGTACTCCTGCTGGTCCTCCCCATAGCCCAGGGCCTTGGCGGCCTTGGCCGTTAGGCTGGCGGAGTAGTAGTAGAACGCCGTGGCGGTGTAGGGCAGGCTGGTGGCGCCAAAGGGATTCTGGGTGTCGCCGTCCTCCCGGTCCAGGGCCAGCCAGTCGCCCAGCTGGCGGCCCCGCAGCCACAGGCCCCGGCCGCCGTCGGCCTGGTCGTCTTGGCGGATGCGCTCCACCCAGGCCTTCATCACGGGGTACTCCTCCCGCAGCAGCGACAAATCGCCGTAGTTCTCGTAGACGGCCCAGGGCATCATGGTGGCCACGTCGCTCCAGATGGCGCAGCCGTCCGGGTTGCCGCTGAGCCAGAAGGCGCCGGCCTCGTCGGGCGCCTTGGGGGCGGGCACAAAGAAGGGCACCGCGCCCTTGTAATACTGCTGTTCCTCCCCCACGTTGTGGAGGAAGTGGTGGAAGAAGGCGGGCATGTACAGGTTTTTGCAGGCGGTGGCGGAGATGATGGCCGCGTCGCCGGTCCAGCCCAGGCGCTCGTCCCGCTGGGGGCAGTCGGTGGGGATGTCCAGGAAATTGCTGAACTGCCCCCACATGGCGTTGTGGAACAGCTGGTTGACCCGGCTGTCCGCCGTCTCAATGGAGCCGGTGGGGTCGATGTCCGAGCGGATGTGCACCCCGGCAAAGTCCTCCGGCCGCACCTGGGAGACGCCCTCCACCTTCACATAGCGGAAGCCGTAGAAGGTGCCGTGGGGCCGCGCATGGGCCTTTTCTCCCTTGGAGATATACCGGTACTCCGCCTTGGCGGAGCGCAGGTTGTCCCGGTAGAAGCAGCCGTCCTGAAGCACTTCGCCGTAGGTGAGCACAACCTCCGTGCCTGCGGGCTCGCTTACGTCAAACTCCACCCAGCCGGTCATGTTCTGGCCGAAGTCCAGCACGGTTTCGCCCCTCTTGGTGTGGAGCACCGTGGGGGTGAAGCTGGCCTTCTTCACAATCTTGGGCCCCAGGCGGGCCATGAGCTTTTCCAGCTTCTCCGTGCCGGGGAGGACGCCGCTGGCCTGGGCCTGGCAGCCGTTCTGGCTCCAGCCGGGGACTTCCCGCCGGGCGTCGTAGTGCTCGCCGTCGTAGATGTTGCTGAAAGTGACAGGGGAGGGGTAGCTTTTCCAGCTCAAGTCCGTGGGGACGGTCACCTCGGCGCCGTCCTTCAGCTTCACCCGGATTTCGCAGATGGCCTGCATGGTGTCGCCGTACAGATTGTGGTACCGGTCAAAGATGATGTCCCCCTTGTACCAGCCGGGGGCCAAGGCCAGGCCCACGGTGTTTTCCCCGGCCCGCAGCAGCCCGGTGATGTCGAAGGTCTGGTACTCCAGGTGGAAGTCGTAGCAGTGGTAGCCAGGCAGCAGGTACTCGTCCCCAGCCTTCTGGCCGTTGACTTCCAATTCGTAGATGCCCACGCCGCAGGCGTAGGCCCGGGCGCTTTCCACCTCTCCGGGGAGGGTGAAGCTCTTGGCCAGCAGTGGCTGGGTCTCCTTGTCGGCGAAGTCCGCGGCAATCCACTGGGCGGCCCAGGGCTCCTCCTGCTTGGCGGTCTCAAACCAGGAGGAGGCAGTGGCGGTGTCGCCGCCGTCGCCCCACACGGTGACGGTCCACTGGTAGCGGGTGCGGGGCTTCAGCTCCACCGGCGCCTCAAAGCCCAGGGAGGACACATCCTCCCGCCGGCCGCTGTCGTAGACGATCTCCCCGCCGGCTTCCACCACGATTTGGGCGCAGGCCTGGCGCTTGTCGGTGGTGTCCTCCGCCACCCAGGAAAAAACCGGCCGCCGGATGAAAAGCCCCAGGGGCTGGGTGATATGGTTGGTGCGAAGATGGGTCAGTTTCAAAACGATTCCTCCATTCCAGGCGGCTTGCCCCGCCCTGCGTTTATTGGTTGTCCCCTGTCCAGTAGTAGGGCAGCAGGTCTTTTACTTTTACCACGGTGTCCTCTGCCACCAGCACCTGTGCGTCTGGATTTCCCAGCTGCATCAAGAACTCCCTGCACCTGCCGCAGGGAGCCATGACGCGCTTATCCCAGCCCACCGCCACGATTTTCTCCACCCGGTTCTCCCCGGCGGTGAACATGGCGGCAATGGCCGCGTGCTCGGCGCAGAAGCCCAGGCTGCAGGCGGTGTCGATGCACACGCCCCGGTACACGTTCCCTTTGTCGGTGACAAGGGCGGCAGCCACGCCGCCGGTTTCCACATTCTCCGAGACTTGCCGGGGATCCAGCACCTCCACGGCCTTTTGGTACAGCTCTGCAAATTCCATAGAAAACACTCCTCGCTCGTTTGCAATCATACTCCAAGCCCCGGGGAAAAACCAGGACGCCTTTTCGCAAAAATGGGACCGGACTTATAGCGCCATGCCAGCGTGCCCCAGGCTTGGGCTTACGCCCCATTCTAGCACGGCGGGGTGGGGAAGTCCATGGCCCTTCCGCAAAAACGCTGAAAAATGGAAAAAATCCATTGACTTTCCGGGCGTTTTCCCCTATGATGGTAGTGTGCAAATTGTACGGACAATTCACTTGTAGAAAGAAGGCATCCCATTATGGAAAAGAAATTCGCCCGCATCACCCTGGACAAGGATTTCCAAATCAGCCGGGTGGACAAGCGCATTTACGGCTCCTTTATCGAGCACCTGGGCCGCGCCGTCTACGGCGGCATCTACCAGCCCGGCCACCCCTCCGCCGACGAGGAGGGCTTCCGCCAGGACGTGCTGGACCTGGTAAGGGAAATCGGCGTGCCCATCGTCCGCTATCCCGGCGGCAACTTTGTCTCCAACTTCTACTGGGAGGACAGCGTGGGCCCTGTGGCCGACCGTCCCCGTCGGCTGGAGCTGGCCTGGCGCAGCACCGAGCCCAACCTGGTGGGCGTCAACGAGTTCGCCTCCTGGAGCAAGAAGGCGGGCTCCGATGTGATGATGGCTGTGAACCTGGGCACCCGGGGCATTGAGGCCGCCTGCAATCTGCTGGAGTACTGCAACCATCCCTCCGGCACCAAGTACAGCGACTGGCGCGTGTCCCACGGCGTGGAGCAGCCCCACAACATCAAGGTGTGGTGCCTGGGCAACGAGATGGACGGCCCCTGGCAGACCGGCCACAAAACCGCCCAGGAATACGGCCGCCTGGCCGACGAGACTGCCAAGGCCATGAAGCAGATTGACCCCAGCATCGAGCTGGTGGTCTGCGGCAGCTCCAACACCAAGATGCCCACCTATCCCCAGTGGGAGGCAACCGTGCTGGAGGAGACCTACGACAACGTGGACTTCATCTCCCTGCACAGCTACTACGGCAACCCCTTGAACGACACCGCCAACTACCTGGCCTCCGCCGACGACATGGACCAGTTCATCCGCACCATCATCTCCACCTGCGATTTTGTCAAGGCCAAGAAGCGCTCTAAGAAGGATATGATGCTCAGCTTTGACGAGTGGAACGTGTGGTTCCACGCCAACGCCGCGGACAACGACACCATGACAAACCGCCCCTGGAGCGTGGCGCCCCACCTGCTGGAGGACCACTACGACTTTGAGGACGCCCTGATGGTGGGCCTGATGCTCATCACCTTGCTGAAGCACTCCGACCGGGTGCGTATGGCCTGCCTGGCCCAGCTGGTCAACGTCATCGCCCCCATCATGACCGAGGAGAACGGCCCCGCCTGGAAGCAGACCATCTTCTACCCCTACCTCCACGCCAGCAAGTACGGCCGGGGCATCGCCTTGAACCCCGCCCTGCGCTCCTCCAAGCACGACACCAAGGAGTTCACCGATGTGGACGACGTGGTCACAGTGGCTGTGTGGGACGACGAGAAGGATGAGGTCACCATCTTCGCCGTAAACCGCGATTTGGAGGAGGACATCCCCCTGGAGGCCGACCTGCGCACCTTTGAGGGCTACCGGGTGCTGGAGCACATCGTCCTGGAAAACGACGACATGCTGGCTGTGAACACCGCCGAACACCAGGCTGTGCTGCCCAAGGCCGTCACCGACAGGGACGAGCTGGTGGACGGCATCCTCACCAGCCGCCTGGGCAAGGCCAGCTGGAACGTCATCCGCCTGGGCAAGTGATTTTCCGTTTAACAGGAAGCAACAAAAAAGGCATCTAAGCGCTTGGCTTAGATGCCTTTTCTATGTTCGTTTCTAGAATTACAGGCCCTGGTTGTAGGCGTTCAGGATGATGACGCAGGCCTGTGCCCGCTGGGCGTTGTCCTTGGGGGCAAAGGTGTTGTTGCCCATGCCGCTGATGAGCCCCCGCTCCCGGCAGGCGTACACAGCGTTTTTGGCCCAGGAGGCAATGGAGCTGTCATCGCTGAAAGCCTCGGAATTGCCGCTGTAGGTCAGCCCGGCGTAGTTGGCCAGGGTGACGCAAATCTGTTCCCGGGTGATGGGGTTGGCCGCTCCAAAGGTGCCGTCGCCCATGCCGCTCATGTAGCCCATAGCTGCCACCCAGTTTACAGCGCCGGAGTACCACTGGCCGTTGATGTCGCTGAAATCGCTGTCCCCGGCGTAGGCGGCGGTGTCCACCCCAGCCAGGTTGGCCAGGGCCGCGGCGAATTCCGCCCGGGTGATGGTCTGGGTGGGGTCAAACTCGTTGCCCCGGCCGAAGAACAGCCCCAAAGAAACAGCGTCGTCCACATAGTCAAAGTACCAGTCGTCGCTGGTGAAGTCCGTAAACAGAGAGCCGCCGGCAAAGGTGACGGTTGCCATGGGGCTTGTCCAATCGTCTTGAATGGCCACGGCGCGGTAGGTGCCGGAGAGGGCCAAGGGGCCCGTGTACAAAGAGCTGTCCGCGGTGGGATGGGTGCCGTCGGTGGTGTAGCGGATGTCACAGTTCTCCGGGGCGGAGATGAGCAGCCGCCCGTCCTCCACGGAGAAGGTGGGGGCCGCCAAGGGGGATTCCATCTTTACGTAGATGGAGCTGACATAGCCAATGGAGCCGGAGGCGGTCTCCACATGGTACCACTGGTCGCTGGTGATGCCCTCGGCGGTGATTTCCTGGCCGGTGACAGTCTCCATCACCTTCACCTGGGTGTCGCGGTACAAGGTGGCCACGGTATCGGAGGAGGTGGTGGGCTCGCTGCGCAGGCGCACGCCGTTGCCGGTGACCAGGCCGTTAAACTCGCTGTCCGAGGGGACGTCGTCCCCGCCGTCAATAATGTCCTGGGTGTTGTCCTCACCGTCGTAGCCCAAAGAGCGCAGGGCGTCCGCCACGGTGGTGGCGGAGACGTACTCGCTGCTCAAAGCCGGGGAGCCCTCGGCGCCGGGAACCAGCTGGGACCCATCGGCCGCCAGGGCAATGCCGTCGCTGCCGATGGTGATGCCGTCCACCACAGTGTCCACGTCGTACTGGCAGTTGCTGTAGTGGTACAGGGCGCCGTCAAATTCATACCAGCCGTTGGAGGGGTACACCAGGCCGTTGTCAAACACGTGCCAGGCGGTCCAGCCCCGGCCGCCGTCCACCACGGGGCCGTAGCGCATGTTGGTGCCGTAGTCGCTGTTGTCCGCCGCCATGTTGTTGCCCAGGTAGATGCCGATGTGGCTGTAAATGCCCGTAGAGGGGTCGTTATAATCGGGTATGGTGATGACCAACCCGTGGACGCGGGGGATGCCGTACAGCTCGTCAAGGTCCCCGGAGAACACGCAGTTGACCCGCACCTGGGAGGACACGCCCCCCTGGCAGTTTCCAAGGGCGCCCTGGTCGCTGAAGTAGGCGTGGATAAGCCCGGCGCAGTCCGATTCCCGCAGGCCGTCGCCGTCGGTGTCCGCGCCCTTGCCGCCGTAGACATACTGCCAGTTGTCCCGGTAGGCCATCAGGCCGTGCTCTGCCAGGCCCAAAGAGGTGGGGGCGCCGGCCGCTTGGGCGGGCAGGCGAAGCGTGGTAAAAACGGTGGCCAGCACAACCAGCGCCAGCAGGACGCACAAAGGCCTTCGGCCCTGTTTTGCCAGGTGTTTCGCTCTATACATAGTCAAGGGAATACCTCCTAAAGTAAAAGGGGCCGTAAAGGAGTGATTGTCCATGGCGGCCCCAGTTTTCAGCGCAGTGCAGTGGGTTTTATAGGTTACAAATTGGTTACATTATATCACGTTATTTTACATAATGCAACCCCGGGCGGGAAATTGGAAGATTTTGTTTCCCATGCTCCGGCAAAAAAGCTTGCCGCGGGGGGATTGACATTGCCGCCGGATTCGGGGATAATTGTAAGATGAAACTGGTTCCCGGGGCGCGGCCCTGGGTGGAAGAAAGGGGTTTTGGTGATGAAAAAGATTGGGAAGAAATGGGGCAGCCTGCTGCTGGCAGGGCTGCTCTTGGCGGCGTCGCTGCCCATAGGGGCGCTGGCCCAAGAGCCCGCCGGGGAAGAGCCCGCCCCCCAAGAGGGCTTTGTCTACCAGTGGGGCGACGGGGACGAGAGCTACGCCCTGCGGGAAACCCAGGATACCCTGGGCGGCGGGGAGGCAGGCCGCACGGCGGCCCAGACCTTTTCCGCGCCTCTGGGCTCCTATGACGACGGCTCCTTCTACGGCCAGCTGACAGCCCGTCAAAAGGCCTGCTACGACGCTTTGGCCGCCATCCCCTTAAGCCAAATCCTCACCGCCTCGGAGAACCAAGGCTACAAGCAGGTGCGTGTGGGGGTGGACGAGTTCTACGGCCTGGGCATGACCGGGTATATCCTCAACCAGGTGTTTACCCCCAGCACCTCCTCCGAGCCGCTGTACCGCCAGCTGTACACCGATATCTGCGCCGCCATCACCGCCCTGCGCTATGACAAAGCGGACGCCCTGTGGCTTTCGGACATGCGCTACGGCATCTATGTGGAGAGCACCAGCGGCGGCTCCGTGGCCACCCGGGAGATTCTCTTTGGCTTCCGCCTGAACTACGGCGGCCAGGAGCAGGAGATGTACGACCAGCAGATGGCCAGCGCCCAGGCCATCGCCGATAAGGTGGACCGGGACGCCGACCTCTACGAGCAGGTGATGCAGGTCCACGACCTGCTGGCGGCCCAGAGCACCTATAATAAAGAGCCCGCGGACAGCACCGCGGAGAACCTCTCCCACCAGGCTTACAGCTGCCTGGTGGCGGGGGACGCCTACGAGCCTGTGTGCGACGGCTACGCCAAGGCCGTGAAAGTGGTCTGCGACTTGCTGGAAATCCCCTCCGCCTTGGCCATCAGCGAGAACCACATGTGGAACAACATCAAGATGGACGACGGCGACTGGTACAACCTGGACCTGACCTGGGACGACACCGGCGACGCCGGCAGCCACAGCTACTTCCTGGTGGGTTCCCAGACGCTGGTGGATGGGGTGGCTTTCAGCAAGCAGCCCGACCACGTGGAGCGCAATATCTGGATTGAGGACAGCCAGCTGAACTCTGTCACCTTCCGGTACCCCTCGAAGAATCCCCAGGCCTACGTGTATGTGGAGGGCGGCTACGACCCCCTGCGGTTCCCCGATGTAAAGCGCAGCGCCTGGTACTATAGCTATGTGGAGAGCGCTGCGGCTATGGGCCTGTTTGTGGGGGACGAAAAGGGCTTCTTCAATCCCAACGCCGACATCACCCGGGCCCAGTTTGTCCAGGTGCTCTACAACGCCGTGGCCCCCGAGGACTACACCCCCGCCGAGCTGACCTTCCGCGACGTGCCCGCCGGGAAGTGGTACACCAACGCCGTGGCCTGGGCCTCGGAGATGGGCGTGGTGGCCGGCTATGAGGACGGCAATTTCCGGCCCGGCGCCAACATCACCCGGGAGGAGATGTGCGTGGTGCTGGAGAACTACCGCCACCTCATCACCGACGCCCAGCCCGAGCCTGTGGACTTCACCTTCCCCGACGACGAGGAAATCTCCTCCTGGGCCAAGGAAGCCGTGTACAACTGCTACGATCACAGCTTGATTTCCGGCGACGAGCGCAGCTACTTCAACCCCACGGACAACACCATCCGCTGCGAGGCCGCCACCGTGTTCACCAAGTACGTGCTCCTGCTGGAGCAGCTGCCGCCCAAGGAGGAGCAGCCCGAGGATCCGGACGAGGAGACACCCTCCGAGCCGGACGACAGCCCCTCCAGCGAGGAGCCCTCCGAGGACAGCTCTTCCAGCGAGGGGGAGTCCTCTTCCTCTCAGGAGGAGGGTTCTTCCAGTGAGGAGGACTCCTCTTCTTCCCAGGACAGCAGTTCCTCCGGCACCGGGAGCGGTTCCTCCAGCGACTCCTCCCAGGAGAGCAGCAGTCCTTCTGAGTAAACTTCCCGCCTCACCACCGACGAGGATAGCGAAACCCACCAGGCTCCTGGACCGTGAGCCCACTCCCCGCGAGGATGAAAACAGCATGAGAAAAGGGAGCTGCGGCTAGCCGCTCCCAGTGATGGCTGGATATAGGAAAAAAACTCCCGGAAGGCCCCAACGCCTTTCGGGAGTTTTTTCTATTTCTGGTCCAACCGGGAACTCTAGGCCAGCACCTCGACCTGCTCTATGCCGTAGTAGGCGAACAGCGCCAGGGCCTCGGGGGTGATGCGCTCCCCCGAAACGGCAATGGGGATGGCCGGCGGGCAGCCCACCGTGGGCAGGCCGCAAACCCGTCCCAGGGAGTGGGCGGCGTCCACGGTTTCCCGGGGGGCAAAGGCCGCCTGGCGGATGGAGCAGGCGCGCTCCCCCCGGGCCAGGGGCAGCTGGGGGGGATTCGCCTCCCCGGGGCACTGCCCCAGGGCTGCGGCTGCCTGGGCCAATTCCTCCGGGGTGTTCTCCGGGGTGGCCATCAGCACCAGGAAGTCCCGGTCGGCGTACTCGCACTCCGCGCCCTGGCGCCGCAGCTGCCCGGCCAGCTCTTGGCCTGTCACCCCGCGGGGAGCGGCCACTGTCACCCGCAAAGGGTCGCTGGGCTCCACCCGCCAGCCTGCGGCGGTGAGCCTTTCCCGAAGCTCCGCCAAGCGTTCGACGGCCTCCGCCAGGCGCTGGGGGTAGCCCTCCGCCAGGTAGCGGTTGCACAAATCCAAAGAGGCCAGCGTCAAATAAGAAGGGCTGGTGGAGCCAAACAGCCCCAGGGCGGACTTGGCCAGCGGCGCCAGCTGTGCCGGGGCGGTGGGGGAGAGGTGCAGATATGCCCCGCCGGTGAGCACCGGCAGGGTCTTGTGGGCGGAATCGCAGCACAAATCGGCGCCCAAATCCAGGGGGTGGAGAGAGGGCTGCAAAAACCGCAGATAGGCCCCATGGGCGTTGTCCACCAGCAGCAAGGTGCCGTGCTGGTGGCACACCTGGGCCAAAGCGGGGATTTCCGCCATGCCGCCCAGATAGTCCGGGCTGGTGAGGTATACCGCCGCAGGAGGCTCCGGCAGGCTGTGTAAGGTCTCCTCCAGCTGGGCGGGGGAGATGGGGCACCCGCACAAAGAGCGGCTTTCCTCCGGCCACAGCCAGCGGATTTCCAAATCCAGCAAAGCGGCGGCGGAGACAAAGGCCCGGTGGACATTCCGCGCCGCCACCACGGTGTGGGAGCCGCTGGCCGCTACCGCCAGGTACAGCATGGCCCGGATGCACTGGCTGGAGCCCTCGGTGGAGTAGCAGGTGCGCTGGCTGCCGAACAGGGCGGCGGCGTTTTGCTCGCTCTCCGCCAGGATGCCCTCGGCCTCGTAGAGGGCGTCCGCCCCGTGGATTTCCGTGATGTCCCAGGGCTCGCAGCCCAAAAAGCAGCGGCCCTTGTGGCCGGGCATGTGCAGCCGGGCCGTGCCCGCCTTGGCGTAGCGCTGGACAAAGTCCGCTACCGGTGTGTTCATTGGCCGGCCTCCTGGGCGGCCTTCATCATGATGGCGCACTCAATGCGCTTGCGGAACAGCTCGCAGCCCGCCTCGTAGACGCCTCGGATGGTGCCGGTGGCGTGGTAGGCGTTGGCCGCGCAGCCGCCGGAGCAGTACAGCTTGGCCCAGCAGCCGGCGCAGTCGGGCCGGGCGTAGGCGTTGCAGGCGCGGAACTCCTCCCGCAGGGCGGTGTTGGTCACGCCGTTCCAAACGTCGCCCAGCTTGTAGGCCTCCTCGCCCACAAACTGGTGGCAGGGGTACAGGTCGCCCCAGGGGGTGACGGCCATGTACTCCGTGCCGGAGCCGCAGCCGGAGATGCGCTTGTACACGCAGGGGCCGCCGGTCAAATCCAGCATGTAGTGGTAGAAGGTGATGGGATGGCCCTCTTTCTCCCGGCGGAGCATGTCCTTGGCCAGGATTTCGTACTGCTCCTTTACAATCGCAATGTCCTCCGGCGTCAGGGCGGCGGGGTCGTCGGGGGCGCACACCACCGGCTCCATGCTCAGCTCGGTAAAGCCCAGGTCGTCCGCCATGTGGAACAAGTCCTTGGTGAAGTCCGGGTTGGCGTGGGTGAAGGTGCCCCGCATGTAGTAGTCCTTCCCGCCCCGGGCCGCCACCAGCTTTTGGAACTTGGGCACAATGCGGTCGTAGCTGCCGTTGCCCGCGTAGTCCACCCGGGTGCGGTCGTTGATTTCCTTGCGCCCGTCCAAAGAGAGCACCACGTTGCTCATCTCCCGGTTGGCAAAGTCGATCACATCGTCGTCGATGAGCATGCCGTTGGTGGTGAGGGTGAAGCGGAAGTTCTTGCCCCGCTCCTTTTCCACGCTGCGGGCGTACTCCACCAGGCGCTTGACCATGTCCCAGTTCATCAGCGGCTCCCCGCCGAAGAAATCCACCTCCAGGTTGCGGCGGGTGCCGGAGTGTTCCATGAGAAAGTCCAGGGCCTGCTTGCCCACCTCAAAGCTCATCAGGGCCCTGTCCCCGTGGTACTTGCCCTGGCTGGCGAAGCAGTACTCGCAGTTGAGGTTGCAGGTGTGGGCCACGTGGAGGCACAGTGCCTTTACCACGTCGCCGGAGCGCTCTTTAAAGGTCCCCGCCATGTCCGCAAAGGTGTCGGGGCTAAAGAGCTTGCCGGCTTCCTTTAAGGCCTGCACGTCCTGGATGCAGCCCCGCACATCCTCCTCTGTTACATCCGGGCGGCCGCCGTACTTTTCCAGCATGGCGGCCACAATCTCCTCTGGCGTGTGGGTCTCGAAAAGGGCGATGATGTCATAGGCCACCTCGTCCACCACATGGATGCTGCCGGAGCAGCTGTCGAGCACAATATTATAACCGTTTAACTGATATTGGTGTACCATTCAGTTCCTCCTGACACAAAAAAGGCCGCCCGAAGGCGGCGCCTTTTTTTATTTCTCTGTGTTCTCACACTTCTGGTTGGCTACGCCGCAGCTTGTCTTGCAAGCGGACTGGCAGGAAGTCTGGCACTCACCGCAGCCGCCGTTCTTGGCGCTCTCGCACATATCCCGGGTTTCCAGAGTCTTGATTCGTTCCATGACACATAGCTCCTTCAATAAGTTCTTCTGGCCCATGCCGCAGGGCGTAAACCAGTGTTTATAAGCAATCCTATCATAGTTGGCCGGGAAAGTCAAGGCGGCAGCGGGCCACTGCGGAAAAATTGGGCATGTGCGCACTTTTTGCCGGGGATTCGCGGGGTTTTCGCCTATTTCATCAGAAAGGGGGAAAGCCGCCTTCCATCACTGGAGCCGGCAGCTTGTTTCAAAGTATGAAAGCAGCGGCGGTCCCCGCGGGCTGGGAGGAACACCTCCTGGCGCCTGAGTGGTATCTCTGCTTTTGCAGCACATTTCCAAATTATTATAGAAAAGTTTATATAAAAAGTTATTAGAAAATTTTTGATAGCTGTGCTATGATAGACGCAAGCAAAAATACAAAGGCGGCGTTTCGCGCGCGGCCGAACCTTGAAAGCAGGAGGAGACGGAATTCCTGGCGCCCAATGAACCAGCGAAGCCGGTGGAAACCAGCATTGGCGCCCAGAGGACGGAAATCCGGATGTACCACGGCAGAAAGTACTTTATCGGCGACAGCGTGACCTCCCAGGGCGAGCGCCTGTTCCGCACGGTGGCCTGTGAAAAGATGGTCCACTCGCCTACGGTGATGTTTGCCGAGATGGTGTGGGAGCATATCGGCAGGTTTGCCCGGGATATGAAAACCGGGGAGTTGATTCGGCTGTAAGACGGAGGACAGCGTTTTGATATTCTCTTTTTTTTAAAAGGATTGAGTGATGCCCTAAGGGGATTGACATGGGAAAGACGGACGTGGTATAATTAGCGTAAATAAAATTTTATATAAAAATTTATATATAAGTCTTTGGAGGATAAGGGAATAGAGGTGAGACAGACCAAGTAAAAAACGTTGAAATATGGTGGGAACCAGTGCAGCTGAGGATTCGGTGGGGCAAACGAGATATTTCTGTTATATGGCTATTGGCAGGAGAAGACATTCAATCTTGTGGGGACGCCTTGCAAAAATCATATAATATTTTACATCCTATTTTAGGCCGTTCCATTGAAACACAGGGTGCTGCTACAGTATAATAAAGGAATAAGCTGTGGCTTACCATACCGGACGAGCTATTTTAGGAAGAAAGGGAGCACCCCACATGAAAGCGAATATCAAAAAAATCAGCGAGCTTACAGGTTTTTCCCCCGCCACCGTCTCCAATGCGCTAAACAACAAGCGAGGGGTGAACAAGGAGACAGCGGAGAAAATCCGGCAGACGGCACGGGAGATTGGGTACCTGACAGAGTGGCACGTCAGCTCCATCAAGCTGGTGATGTACCGCGCCAGCGGTGCCATCGTCAACGACTCTCCCTTTTTCTCCTCCCTTGTCGCAGGGGTGGAGGCAGAGGCCAGGAACTTCGGGTTCGACACCTTGGTGTGCAACCTGTACCAGCACGCCGCGGACTACGACAGCCAGGTGGAGGAGCTGGTCAACGACCCCTCCAGCGCCCTGCTGATTTTGGCCACAGAGCTGGACAGCCAAGAGGCGGCCCGCTTCCAGGAGGCGCTGGCGCCGGTGGTCATGCTGGACAACTGGTATGAGGACCTGAACTTCAACGCGGTGCTCATCGACAACACCGACGCGGCCAGCGCCGCGGTGCGGTATCTCATAGAAAAAGGGCACCGGAAAATCGGCCACCTGAAGGGCAGCTACGGCATCAAGAACTTCTACTACCGGGAAGAGGGGTATATCCGCACCCTGCGGGAAAACGGCCTGGAGCACGACCCGGAGCGCACCTTCCTTCTGACGCCCAACATGGAGGGGGCCTGCGCGGATATGGAGGCTTTGCTGCAGCGGGAGCCGGACATCCCCACGGCGTTCTTCGCGGACAACGACAGGATCGCCCTGGGAGCGATCCGGGCCTTGAAGCAAAACGGCTACAGCGTGCCGGGGGATGTGTCCGTGGTGGGGTTCGATGACCTGCCCTTCTGCGCCATCTCCAGCCCACCCTTGACCACCATCAAGGTGTATAACCGGGAGATGGGCAGCGCGGCCGTGCGGCGGCTGATGGAGCTGGTCAAATACGGCGACAGCTACTGCACCAAGGTGCAGGTGCGCAGCTCCTTTGTGGAGCGGGACAGCGTGCGGGACTTGAACGGGGCTTCCCAGGAGGCCTAAATCATCGAGAATAAAGGAGGCAGTTTCCATGAAAGGGACAGAAATCAAGCTGGGCTACGCGCCCACCCGGCGGAGCATCTTCAGCGCGCCGGACGCCATCAAATACCGGGGCCTGACCAAGGAGCGGCTGCTGGAGCTGGGGATGTCCTTCGTGGACATCGACGGCCCCTACACCAAGGGGACCTACCTCTGGGTGGAGGTGGAGAACTGGAAGCGGCTGGAAGCCAAGCTGGTGGAGGGCCCCTACATCCACCACTGTGTGGGCATCCACAAGGATGTGGTGCCTGTGCTGTTTGAAGCCTGCAAATATCTGGGAGTGAAGCCTGACCTGTACGACAACAACGAGGAGCAGGTGAAAGCCTACCTCCGGGGCGAGTGAGAAAGGCGGGGGTATCGTGACTTTACAGGCAAAATCCTACGACCTGCGGCTGCGGGTGCTGGAGATGATGCACATCGGCGAGCGCCCCGTGTTCTCCCAAAAGGGGCTGGTCACCTCCCTGGCCTGGGGCATGGAGGGCAAGGTGGACTATGTGCTGGAGGGCAACATCAACTACACCGGCGCGGTGACCAAGTGGGTGGTGGAGGAGCTGGGACTGCTCACCTCCTCCAAGGAGGCTGGCCCGGTGGCCCAGTCCGCCGACCCCGCCGACACCACCTATCTGGTCCCCGCCTTTACCGGCCTGGGGGCGCCCTACTGGGACAGCGGGGCCAAGGCCATGCTCTACGGCATGAGCCGCACCACCGGCCGGGCGGAAATCGTCAAGGCCGCGGAGGAGTGCATCGCCTATCAGATTGCCAACGTGCTGGAATTGATGGGCCAGGAGGCCGGCGTGGCCATCCAGGAGCTGCGGGTGGACGGCGGCCCCACCAAGGACAAATTCCTGATGCAGTTCCAAAGCGACATTCTGAATCTCCCTGTAGCGGCCCCGGAGCGGGAGGAGCTCTCCGGCATGGGGGCGGCCTTCTGCGCGGGCATCGCGGCGGGGGTGTACAGCAAGGAGATTTTTCAGGCCGTGCGCAGGAGCCGTTTCCTGCCCGTCATGGAGGCGGCGCTGCGCCGGAAAAAGAGAGAGGGCTGGAAGCAGGCGGTGGAAACGCTGCTCACCCGGCCTGGGACAAAATAAATCAAGCAGGAGGAGTATCCTATGCAAGTGGAACGTTGGGACGTATTGGAAATCGCGGTAAAGGGCCCCGCGGAGGGCAACCCCTTTGTGGAGCAGACATTCGAGGGCACCTTCACCGGCAAAAATGAGACCATCATCACCGCCGGCTTCTACGACGGCGACGGCGTGTACAAGGTGCGCTTCATGCCCTCCTTTGAGGGAGAGTACACCTACAAGACCACCGGCTCCTTCCCGGAGGCGGAGACCCAGGGCAGCTTCACCGTCACCCCGGCCACGGGCAACAACCACGGCCCGGTGCGGGTGGCGAACAAGTACCACTTCGCCTACGAGGACGGAGTGCCCTACTACTCTATGGGCACCACCTGCTACGTGTGGCCCCACCAGCCCGACGAGGTCATCCAGAAGACCCTGGCGGAGCTGGACAAGGGCTATTTCAACAAGATGCGCTTTTGCGTGTTCCCCAAGCACTACATCCACAACTTCAAGGACCCCCAGACCTTCCCCTACGAGGGCGCCCCGGTGGACGCCTCTGGCCTGACCGAGGAGAATTTCTCTTACAACGTGGGCTTTGAGGGCAACCAGTGGGACTTCACCCGCTTTGACCCCGAGCACTTCCGCCGCATCGAGCGGGCCATTTTGGCCTTGCGGGACCGGGGCATCGAGGCGGACCTTATTGTCATGCACCCCTACGACCGCTGGGGCTTCTCTGACATGGGCAAGGAGGCCGACGATTTGTACTGGCGCTACTGCATCGCCCGGTTTTCCGCCTACCGCAACCTGTGGTGGAGCCTGGCCAACGAGTACGACTTGATGAAGGCCAAGACCTTGGAGGACTGGGAGCACTACGCCAGCCTTCTCTGCCAGCTGGACCCCTACAATCACCTGCGCTCCGTGCACAACTGCATCCCCTTCTACGACTACACCCGGCCTTGGGTGACCCACTGCTCCATGCAGCGCCAGGACTTGTACCGCCATGTGGAGTACACCACAGACTACCGCACCCGCTACGGCAAGCCCGTGGTGTGGGACGAAATCGCCTACGAGGGCAACATCGACATGGGCTGGGGCAACATCTCCGGCCAGGAGCTCACCCGCCGGTTCTGGGAGGCCTCCATGCGGGGCGGCTACGCGGGCCACGGGGAGACCTTTATCGACGAGGAAAACGACATCCTGTGGTGGAGCCACGGGGGAGAGCTCCACGGTGAGAGCCCGGCCCGCATCAAGTTCCTCCACGAGATATTGTGCCAGACCCCGGGCTTGGGCCTGCGGGAGGGCAACAGCATTTTTGACGAGGTGGTGGCAGTCCCCGATTCCCCCACCCACCAGGGGGAGTACGAAATCCACTACTACGGCTTTGGCCGACCCAGCTTCCGCAACTTCCATAAGGAAGAGGGCGTTTCCTGGCGGGTGGAGGTCATCGACACCTGGGAGATGACAGTCACCGACCTGGGTGTGTTCTCCGGCAGCTTCCGGGTGCCTCTGCCTGGGAAGGAGTATATGGCCATCCGTTTGACGAGAGTATAAGAGGCGAAAAAGGGGTACCAGCCATGCGCAAGCAGGAGGTAGCCCTTTTTTGCTGCCTTTAGGCATAAGAAAAAGTCTGAACGCGAATTGCGTCCAGACTCATTCTGGGTGGGGTATACACTTTCGATGCCGCCCCAAACGCGGGCACAGTGTTACAAAAAAAGAAAACCTGCGGAGCGCGAATTGCTCACCGCAGGTGTGGAAGGGGTGGTCACTTTAGATGCCCCTTTCAGTTACTTAATCTGACACTTCCCTTGAGCCCATTTTTTCAAATCGTTTAAATGCTTTATCTGCAATCTCCAGCTTATGATATTTATCGGTATCCAACTCATCAATAATATGAATAAGTTCATGACTATTAAGTGTTATGGCCATAATTATCTGGCTTTGGGAACTAACTTCAGATACTGACTGAATAAAGCTGTTCATATCTTCTGAAACTATACTTTGTTGAGCGGGTTCATCAAAAATAATAATTCCGGGATGATTTCCGTCTTTTTCAATCGAAACCTGTAAAAGAGCCAGTGTAAAAGCCCAAATTGTTCTGATTCCATCACTTGCAGATGAATCAAATTTCATATCAAATCCATCAATGGTTGGTAGCAAAGATTCTTCTGAGATTTCTATACCGTCAAAACTTGATAAGCTACTATAGTGGTATCTTCGCAGATTGTCAATAAAGTGAGATTTCAATAGAGCTATTTTGCTCATATCCATTTCAGAAATCCCCTTCTTCGGCAAACGACTTTTCTGCTCTAAATAATCATTCCACTTTTCCGATAAGTCATTTAGATTATCAAGAAAAGAATAAAATGCATCTTGCAAATCTGATAACTGCTCAATTTGTTTCGATATTTCTATCTTTTTTAAAATTATTGCTTCAGATGCTTCGGTATCTGTTGTGGTAAAAAGGTCTGACCGAAGGGTTTGCGCTAAACGGCGTAAAGTTAATAGTCTACTTTCATAGCTATCTTTTTCTTTTTGTAGCGCGTCACGAGTATTCTTACGGCTATTGAGAGAAATTTCCATCTTGCTTTTTTGTGCCTTTAAATGTCATATATTTTCCTCAATACCCATAAGGCCGCTGCAAAGATTAGCTTC
>DSTMR04002__coassemble_758_pt1 | contig 40839 bp, 38 predicted proteins | sample DSTMR04002__metabat2_low_PE_040 | metagenome-assembled genome bin DSTMR04002
CAAAAAAACTGCTCTGGCTTAATTGCCGGAGCAGGTTTTTCTACAGGCTGAGGCCGCCCGAAAGGGCGGCTTTGGTTTGTTAAAAGAGCTTCTATGGGGGAAAGCAGCCGCAGAAACGGGGCCTGTGGCCCCTGTCTACTAGTTCTGCTTTTCAGCCGCTAAGCGGCTTTTAAGACCGTGGGGCGCTGCCCCTTCTCGCCTGTCGCCTCGGTCAAGCGCTGGACGGTGCCCACCGGGCACCAACGCCCCTGCAAGCTTTTTGTAAAAAGCTTGAGCAAAAACTTTACTTTTTTCTTTCTTAGACACACCCGGGCCGCCCAAAAGGGCGGCTTTCCTTTTGCCGGGAGAACATCACAGGCCAAGGGAACGGCTGGCGCCAGCACGCGCCCGTATCACAGCTTCTCCAACCTGGCGAAATTGGCGAACAGCTTTTTCGTGCCCACCTTCTCAAAGGCAATCTCCAGCAACGTATCGTTGGCCATTGGGGTGGCGGAAAGCACCATCCCCTGGCCGAAGGTCTTATGTTTCACGGTGTCGCCGGCCCGGTAGGTGCCCGCGGGGGTGGGCTTCACCGGGTGGGGCTTGTACAAGGGCTGGGGTTTCGCCGCGGCGGTGGGGACACTGGGACGGGCCGCCCCGGTGGGCACAGGCCTGCTCCAGGTGCGGGACTGGCTGCGCTCCAGCAGCTCGCTGGGGATTTCCTCGGCAAAACGGGACAGCCGGTTGCGGTTGGTGGTGCCGAAAATCATGCGGCTTTCCGCGTGATAGAGGTACAGCTCCTCCCGGGCACGGGTGATGGCCACGTAGGCCAGGCGGCGCTCCTCCTCCACCTCCTCGGGGTTGTAGAGCACGGCGCCGCTGGGGAACACCCCCTCCTCCCAGCCGGGGAGGAACACCACCGGGAACTCCAGGCCCTTGGCGGAGTGGATGGTCATCAGCACGGCGGAATCGGCCCCGGCGTCGTAGTTGTCGATGTCCGTGAACAGGGACACCTCCTCCAAGAAGCCCGAGAGGCTGGCCCCTTCCCCGGCCTCCTCCTCGTACCGCTGGAGCATGGAGGACAGTTCCTGGACGTTTTCCACGCGCTCCTCGGCCTTTTCCGGGTCGTCCTGCTTGAGGTATTCCAGGTAGTCCAGGCGCTCCACCAGCTGGGCGTAAAGCTGGCTGGGGACCATGCCCTCCTGGTTCATGCCCATCAGGTCGTCCATCATCTGGACAAAGGGCGCCGTTTTGGCGGCGGCCCGGGCGATGGCGGGAAAGTCCTTGGGATGACTCAACACGGTGTAGAGGCTCTCCCCCACCTGCTGGCCGATTTCCCCGGCCAAATCCACGGTGCGCTCGCCAATGCCCCGCTTGGGCACGTTGACAATGCGCCGCAGCCGGATTTCGTCGGCGGGGTTGTTGATGACGCTCAAATAGGCAATCATGTCCCGGACCTCTTTGCGGTCGAAGAAGCGGGTGCCTCCGATGATGCGGTGGGGGATGCCCTGCTTGGCGAACATGCGCTCCAAGGCCTGGGACTGGGAATTCATCCGGTAGAGCACGGCGAAGTCCGAGAACTTCCGGCCCTTGGACACCCCGTCCAAAATGGCCTTGGCGATGCAGTCGGCCTCGTCCTGCTCGTTTTCCGCCAGGTGCAGGCCGATTTTCGCCCCAGGCCCGGCGGCGGTCCAAAGGGTTTTGCCCTTGCGCTCCTGGTTGTTGGCGATGACGGCGTTGGCGGCGTCCAGAATGTTCTGGGTGGAGCGGTAGTTCTGCTCCAGGCGCACCACCTTGGCCCCGGGGAAGTCCTCCTCGAAATGCAAAATATTCTCGATGGTGGCCCCCCGGAACTTGTAGATGCTCTGGTCGTCGTCGCCCACCACGCACAGGTTGCCGCTGCGCTGGGCCAGCAAACTGACAAACCGGTACTGGGCGTGGTTGGTGTCCTGGTACTCGTCCACCATCAGGTAGCGGAAACGGTTCTGGTAGTACTCCAGCACGTCGGGGCAGGTCTCGAACAGGCGCACGGCGTTGACGATGAGGTCGTCAAAGTCCATGGCGTCGGCATCGGCCAGGCGGCGCTGGTAGACCCGGTAGGCCTGGGCCACCTTCTTCAGGCGGAAGTCGTCCCCGGCGCCGGCCTCGAAGTCCTCCGGCGTGGTGAGCTTGTCCTTGGCCCGGGAGATTTCCGCCAGGGCGCCCCGCACAGACAGGGCCCGCTCGGGGATATCCAAATCCTTGAGGACGTCCTTCATCAGGCGGCGGCTGTCGTCGGTGTCGTAGATGGTGAAGTGGGAGGTGTACCCCAGCCTGTCCCCATCCCGGCGGAGGATGCGTGCGCAGCTGGAGTGGAAGGTGGAGGCCCACACCTCGTCGCCGCCCTCGCCCAGCATCTGGCACAGGCGGGCTTTCAGCTCGCCGGCGGCCTTGTTTGTAAAGGTGATAGCCATTACACGCCAGGGCGGGCAGGGGGCCACGCCAAGCCTGGAACGGACAATGTTTGGCAGCTCGCCGTCAAGGAGGTAGCCTTTACACAATTCGACATCCTCTGGGGTAAGGTCTTGGCTCATCAGGGGGCTGTGGTAGGCCTGGCCATAGCGGACGATGTTGGCAATGCGGTTGACCAGCACGGTGGTCTTGCCGCTGCCGGCGCCGGCCAGCACCAGGAGGGGGCCTTCGGTGGAGAAGACGGCCTCTTGCTGGCGGGCGTTCATGCGGGAGAAGTCCCGCTCCATCACCTGGCGGCGCAGGGAAAGCAGTTCTTGGTTGGTCATGGTTGTCACGGGACCTTTCTTTGGTAAGTACTATGGTAAAGGAATTGCGTAGCGAAACGGGGGCGAGCGCTGTTGGGGCGGCTCTTTTTACGAAAACCGCGGCCTTGCCCAAAGGGAAAGGGCGCGTGGCAGCCCAGCGCTCTGCCAGCTATTATACCCTACTTCCCCCCGGAAAGCAATGGCGGAGTGTCCCCGGCGCGGGGCGTTTGACAAGCTGGGAAAATCCTTGTAAACTAATAGAAATACACTCCGGAAAGGACGATGGCCATGAACACGGAACAGGCGCGGGATTTGCTGGCGGAATGGGCCAGGCAGGGGCAGGAGGCGGCCCCTCCGGCGTGGGAGGAGCTGCCTGGCATCCCCCTGTACATGGACCAGGTCATCCTCTACCTGGGGGAAAGTCTGGAGCTGTTCCAGCGGGAGGGCAGCAGCCTGCTCACCAGCTCTATGATTAACAACTACGTGAAAACCGGGCTCATCCCCCACCCGGAAAAGAAAAAGTACACCAAGGAGCACCTGGCCGGGCTGATGGCCGTGTGCATGCTCAAGCAGGTGCTGCCCATCCAGGACATCAAGACCCTGTTCTCCGGCGGCATGGACCCCCACACCTACGCCCTGTTCCGCCAGGCCCACACCGAGGCTTTTGCGGAAACCTGCCGCAGCCTGGAGGAAACATGCGCCAGCGGGGCGGACTTGAAACAGGCGGCCCTCCTTTTGGCGGCGGAGGCCAACGCCAAGCGGGCCGCGGCCCAGCGCATCCTCTCCCTGCTGGGGGAAGAAGCGCCGAAAAAGCCCAAGGAAAAGGGGGAAGGAAAGGGGGGCAACCCATGAAAACCGGCGTGAGCACTGCCTGCCTGTACCCCCTGGAGCCCGAGCGCTCTTTGGACTTGCTGCTGCAGCTGGGCTACCGCAGGTTTGAGGTGTTCCCCAACTGCATGCAGGAGCTCTCCCCCGCCTACCTGCGGGACTTGAAAAGCCGGGCGGACGCCTACGGGGCGGAGTTTGTGTCCCTGCACCCCTTCACCTCGGCGATGGAGTCCTCGCTGCTGTTCGGCGACTACCCCCGCCGCACCCGGGAGGCCTTCGACTTTTACCGGCGGTACATGGCCGCGGCGGCATACCTGGGGGCGAAATACGTGGTTATCCACGGCCAGCCACAGGGCCACGGGAAGCTCCCCGACGAGGGCTACTGGCAGCGCTTTGGGGAACTGTACCGCATCGGCTATGAGGAGGGGGCCTTCCCCACCCAGGAGAACGTGCGCCAGCACCGGGGGGCTGCGCCTGCCTTCATCGCCGGGATGCGCCAGTATTTGGGGGAGGACTGCGCCTTTGTGCTGGACGTGAAGCAGTGCCGCATGGCCGGGGTGGAAATCGGGGACATGGCCCAAGCCATGGGGCCGCGGCTTCTGCACGTGCACCTCAGCGACGGCGCGCCAGGGCGCCCCTGCCTGCTGCCTGGCGCCGGGGAAATGGAACTGGCCCCCTTCCGGCGGCTGCTGGAGGTGCTGGGCTTTGGGGGCGTGGTGGTGACAGAGGTCTACCGGGACAGCTTTTCCCAGGTGAAGGAGCTGGCAAATTCTCTCTCCTACACAAAAAAGGCCTTTGAAACGCCCATTTCCTGACAAATTTCTTGCTTTTAGCGGACAATCTTTGGTATAATAGAGGATAGAGAAAGAAGTCCGTGGCCCAAGGGCCGCTGGAGGAACGCTAGCAGGAGGTGCTTTGCTTTGAAATGCCCCTATTGTGGTTATATTGAAAGCCGCGTTATTGACTCCCGCCCCACCGACGAGGGGGAGCGCATCCGCCGCCGCCGGGAATGCCTGAAATGCGGCAAGCGCTTTACCACCTATGAGGTGATTGAAAACGTGCCCATTGTGGTGATTAAGAAGGACAAATCCCGGGAGACCTTTGACAGGAACAAGCTGTTAAACGGCCTGCTGCGCGCCTGCGAGAAGCGGCCGGTATCCATGGACACACTGGAGCGCATTGTGGACGAGATAGAGAACCTGCTGCAAAACTCCCTGGACAGGGAGGTATCCTCCCAGCGCATTGGCACCTATGCCATGGAAAAGCTGAAGAACGTGGACGAGGTGGCCTACGTGCGGTTCGCCTCGGTGTACCGGCAGTTTAAAGATATCAACAGCTTCATGGAGGAGCTGTCGAAAATCATCAATAGCAAGAAAGAGAACTGATGCCCACCCAGTGCCCGGGTTCTCAATTCGCGGTGCGTGGCCGCACGGGACAATTCGCGCCAGGGGGCGGCAAGCTGCGCTTGCGCCTGAGCGAACCATTAGCGCACGTGCGCGGCGGGGGACGAGCGGTAGCGAGCGTAAAGTTTTTTGATGAAACTTTTTTACAAAAAAGTTTCGACCTTGCCCTTGCCCTTACTGGGCGGCAGCCTGGAAAGAAACTAGGGAAACAGCGAAGCGCCTTTCCCGGCCGGCGAAGTGCCTCCGCTGTCAATTCGCGGCGCGTGACCGCGCGGGACAATTCGCGCCAATGGCAGCTCGCTGCCGCTCGTGCTCATCGAGAGGATAGCGCACGTGCGCGGCGGGGGCTGTAAGGGGGCCGCTGGCACCTTGCCCTTTCCGTTGACAAACGCCACGGAACGTGGTACCATAGAGATAGAAAAAGAGAGCCTGCCGGTAAGACGGCTGGCCCAATTCATGTACTACTTAAGAAGTAGCCGCAATCCTTGGACGGGGGCGGCTACTTTTTCATGCTTTTGAACAGTTCCACCATCAGTGTAACAATGATAGCGAGTATCATCAACACAATGGAGAGCAACTCAAAATCACTCATGAAGTTACCCTCCCTTCTACAAGGCTCCCCATAGGGGGCTATGTAAACAGGAAGTCCAGACTTCCTGGGAAGGGCCAGCCGCCAGAGAACAGCGGTTTTTCGCCTTGGCGAAAATGCAATCGCTCCGATTGCAAGCTGTTCTCCCTGTAGGCTGCGAAGCAGCCTACTTTGTACCGTTTCTTGGCAGACTCCCGCATGGTATCCCATGCACTTCTAGGATAGCAGATATTTCGATGGATTGCAACAGAGCTTTTGGCGACGGAGAGGAGGCTCCCTCGCACAACACAAAGGGGCACCCAGGCAGAAACTGGGTGCCCTTCTTTTTCGCCAGGCGGGGCGAACTGGCGCGCAAAAACTTTGCCCGGGCGGCCCCTATCTCCCCCATCCAGCTTCTTGCCTTCCTCCCCATTTTCTGCTATACTAATAGACTGAGAATTTTTCTGGGAAGGGCACCGCTATGGCTATCTTAACCGTCAACAACATCCGGCAGAGCTTCGGCGAGGAGGTCATCCTCCAGGAGGTCACCTTCGAGCTGCAAAAGGGCGAGCGTGTGGGGCTAGTGGGCGTCAACGGCTCCGGCAAGACCACGCTCTTTAAGGTCCTCACCGGCGAGTACAGCCCCGACACGGGCTCTGTCACCTTTGGCAAGGACACTGTGCTGGGCTATATGGAGCAGCACGTCTGCCGGGATTTCCACAAGACCGCCTTTGACGAGGTGATGACTGTGTTCGCGCCCCTGCTGCGGCTGGAGCGGGAACTGGAGGACGTCACCGCGCTGCTGGCGGAGCATCCCTCTGGGGAGGACATGGAGCGCCTTATCCAGCGGCAGACGGACCTCAACGAGCGCTTTGTGGACGCCGGGGGCCTGACCTGCCGCTCCCGGGCCCGCAGCGCGCTGCTGGGTCTGGGCTTTGAGGAGAGCCAGCTGCAAAACAAGGTGGGCGTGCTCTCCGGCGGGCAGAAGGCGAAGCTCCAGCTGGCCAAGATGCTGCTTTCGGGGGCCAACCTGCTGCTGCTGGACGAGCCCACCAACCACCTGGACATCCAGGCGGTGGAGTGGCTGGAGAGCTTTTTGCTGGGGTACAGCGGCAGCTACATCGTCATCTCCCACGACCGGTATTTCCTGGACAAGGTCACCAACCGCACTTTGGAGATGGAGGGCAAGACCGTCACCTCCTATAAGGGCAACTACAGCCGGTACCTGGACTTGCGGGCCGAGCACCGTCTGGCCATGGAGCGCGTCTACGAGAGCAAGCAGAAGGAAATCGCCCGGCTGGAGGGCATCATCGAGCAGCAGCGGCGCTGGAACCAGGAGCGCAACTACGTCACCATCGCCAGCAAGCAGAAGGCCATCGACCGCATCGAGGCCACCTTGGAAAAGCCCGAGGAGGAGCCGGACACCATCCGGTTCCAGTTTAAGGCCAGCCGCCGGGGCGGCAACGACGTGCTGACGGCCCAGGATTTGAGCCTGTCCTTCCACCCGGGGCAGCCGCTGTTCGAGCACGTGGGCATTGAAATCAAACACGGGGAGAAGGTATTCCTCATTGGGCCCAACGGCTGCGGGAAAACCAGCCTGTTTAAGATTCTGCTGGGGCAGTACACCCCGGACACCGGCCTGGTGCGGCTGGGCGCGGCCATTGACGTGGGGTACTACGAGCAGTCCCAGCTGAGCCTCCACGATGAGAAAACGGTCATCGACGAAATCTGGGACCTGCACCCCCAAATGACCCAGACGGAGGTGCGCTCGGCGCTGGCGGTGTTCCTGTTTAAGGGAGAGGACGTGTTCAAGCCTGTGGGGGCGCTGTCCGGCGGGGAAAGGGCGCGGGTGCTGCTGCTGAAGCTGATGCTCTCCAAGGCCAACTTCCTGCTGCTGGACGAGCCCACCAACCACCTGGACATCGGCTCCTGCGAGGCGCTGGAGGACGCCCTCTCCGGCTACGATGGCACTTTGTTTGTGGTGAGCCACGACCGGTACCTCATCAACAAGCTGGCCGACAAAATCTACGTGCTGGGCAAGGACGGCGCCCGGCTCTACCTGGGCAACTACGACGCCTACCTGGAGCAGCGAGACCGGGAGCAGCAGGCCCAGCAGGCCGAAGCCCCCGCGCCCAAGGTAAACCTCTACAAGCAGCGCAAGGAGCGGGAAAGCGCCCTGCGCAAAAAGCGCACCGCCCTGCGGCGGCTGGAGGAGGCCATCGAGGCGAACGAGGCCCAGGCGGCGCAGCTGGAGGAGCAGCTTTCCCAGCCGGAAGTGGCCGCGGACTATGAGCAGGTGACACAGCTCAGCGAGGAGATTGCCCGGCTGCACCAGGAGGGCGAGCGCCTGCTGGGAGAGTGGACGGAGCTCAGCGAGGAGCTGGAAGGGATGGAACAGGAAGCTGACCTGGACAGCTGAGAAGGTGAGACCATGGACGAGATATGGATGCTGTGGCTATTTTTTGTCCTTTTGGGGGCGGCTGCCGTATGGGGGGCGATAGCCGGGGAAATCTCCCACGGAAAGCGGCTGCGTCAACGGGCGCTGGGACAATTTGGAAAACGCCCGGAGGAGGAATACCCCCTAGAGGAAATCCCGGCCTTTGCCGCGTTGGATACCGGCGCACCGGTGGACGCGACCACCTGGGAGGACTTGGAAATGGACCGGGTATTCCGGCGGGTAAACAGCTGCCAAAGCGCCGTGGGAGAGCAAGTCCTGTATTGGCGGCTCCACCGGCTGGAGCCCATGCCGCAGTGGGAAGGGCTTCTGTCCCATCTACAGGCAAACCCTAAGGAGCGGGAAGAACTGTGGTTTTTGCTGGCCCGGATGGGGAAACGGCGCAGCCATTATGGGCTGCCGAATTTCCTTTTCTGCCCCGTGGAAGTGTCTTTGTCCCTGGGGGCACTCTACCCTCTGTTTGCCCTGCTGCCTTGGGCCGGGATTTTGCTGCTCCCCTGGAACCTGTGGGCAGGCGGCAGCGTCATCCTCTGCGCTTTGGGGTGGAACTTGGTGCTCTACTATCTGGGCAAAAGCCGCATCCAAGGGGATTTAGAACACCTGCGCTCTTTTTCCGCCCTGTTGTGGGTGGCGGAAGAACTGGGCAAAACTTGCAGTTTTCCCCCGGTTCAACAAAAATTGAGGCAAGCGTCCCAGGCTTTCCACGGCATGAAGGGCCGGCTGGCGGTGCTGGGCCCCCGCGGTTCTTCGGAATTGGAGCTATTGCAGGAATATTTCCACATCCTCACCCTGCGGGATTTACGCCTGTACCGCAAGGCGATGGCGTCTATCCAGGCCCACCCCCAAGAGCTGCGCCTTCTCTTTGAGACGGTTGGGCTGGTGGACGCCGCTGTCTCCACCTTGTCATTCCGTGCCACGCTGCCTGCTTGGTGCCCCCCTGCGTTTTCGGCAGGCAACGCATTGGAATGTACCGGCCTATTCCACCCGCTGCTCCACAAACCTGTGGCAAACAGTGGAAAACTGGAAAAGGATGTGCTGCTTACCGGCTCCAACGCCTCGGGGAAATCCACCTTTCTCAAGGCATTGGCGGTAAACGCCATCTTGGGGCAAAGCCTTCTCACCTGCGCCGCGGAAGGGTACAGTTTCCCCCAAGGGCTGGTCGTCACCTCTATGGCGGTGCGGGATGACATCACAGCGGGGGAAAGCTACTTTATGGCGGAAGTCCGCTCCCTAAAACGGCTGACCGATGCCGCCCGAACAGGCTCTTGCCTGCTGTTTATCGACGAGATATTAAAGGGCACCAACACGGTGGAACGTCTGGCGGCCTCCCAAGCGGTATTGGAAGAGCTCCACCGGCGGGACTGCATTTGCGTGGCAGCCACCCACGACCTAGAGCTGACCCAGCGGCTGGCCGGGAGCTATGCCTGCTACCACTTTCAAGAAACTATCACTGGGGAGGGCGTCGTCTTTGACTACAAACTGCGTTCGGGCCCTTCCCACACGCGCAATGCCATCCGGCTGCTGAATATGCTAGGTTTTTCACAGGCTACTGTACACCGTGCCCAAGAGCTAGCGGAAAAAGGAGAAAACACCCCATGACAGTTAAAATCATCACCCTTGGCTGCAAGGTCAATCGATACGAGTCCCAGGCCATGCTGGAGGCCCTGCTGGCCGCCGGCTTTACCCAGGCCGCCCCTGACGAGGCCGCCGGCGTGGTGGTGGTCAACTCCTGCACCGTCACCGCCCAAAGCGACCACAAGGTCCGCCAGGCGCTGCGCCGCGCCAAGAAGGACAACCCCGGGGCAGTTACGGTGCTCACCGGCTGCATGCCCCAGGCCTTCCCCGACGCGGCCGCCGCACTTTTGGAGGCGGACATCGTCCTGGGCAACACAAAACGTTCTGATTTGGTGCCCCGCCTCCAGGAGTTTTTGGCAACAAAGCAGCGGGTGGTGGACATCGCCCCCCACGTCACCGGGGAGCCTTTTGAGCCCCTGCACGTGTCGGAATTCCACGGCCGCACCCGGGCTTTCCTAAAAATCCAGGACGGCTGCGACAGGTTCTGCGCCTACTGCATCATCCCCTACGCCCGGGGCCGGGTGCGCTCCAAGGCCCTGGAGGACATCCGCCAGGAGGTGGCGCAGCTGGGCCAGGCCGGGTACAAAGAAGTGGTGCTGACGGGCATCAACCTACCTGCCTATGGGAAGGAGCTGGGCCTGCACCTGTGCGACGCCGTGGAGGCCGCCTGCGAGGCCCCGGGCATCCAGCGGGTGCGGCTGGGCTCTTTGGAGCCGGAGCAGCTGACGCCGGAAGTCATCGCGCGGATGGCAAGCCAGGACAAGCTGTGCCCCCAGTTCCATTTGAGCTTGCAGTCCGGCTGCGACGCCACCCTCCGCCGGATGAACCGCCACTACACCACCGCCGAGTATGGGCAAATCGTTGGAAATTTGCGGGAGGCATTCCCAGGCTGCGCCATCACCACGGACGTGATGGTGGGCTTTGCCGGGGAGACGGAGGAGGAGTTCGAGGCAAGCCTCTCCTTTGTCCGAAAAATCGGATTCTCCAAAGTGCACGTGTTCGCCTACTCCCGCCGCCCGGGCACCCGCGCTTACGACATGCCGGGCCAGGTTACCGTGCGGGAGAAGGAGGACCGCAGCCACCGCATGATAGAGGCGACCCGCGCCACCCAGCAGGCGTTTTTGCAGGCGCAGCTGGGCCAGGCCGAGGAAGTGCTGTTCGAGCAGCAGAAGGAGCAGGGCCTGTGGGAGGGCTATACCCGCAACTACACCCACGTGCTGGCGCCCAGCGGGCGGGACCTCAGCGGGCAGCTGGCCCAGGTGCGTCTGGAAAGCGTCCAAGGGGAAAGCTGTGTGGGAAAAATAGAGAAGTAAAGAAAAGCACAAAGGCCCGAAGAAAGTGAATCGAAACGTTTTGAGGTACGTCCCAAGGGCGCACCTCAAAATTTTGCTTGTACCGCGCCGCACCTCGGCTGGCACTGATGCATACACTATACCAGCTTTCTTCGAAAGGAGTTTTTCTATGTGCGGTTTCGCTGGCTTTTCCGACTACCTCCAGGGCTTACCCGGTCCTCCCAACCACTGGCTGGACATCGCCCGGCGCATGGCACGGCGCATATCCCACCGGGGGCCCGATGAACAAGGTGTCCATTTTTCTTCCCACTGCGCGTTGGCTCACGCCCGCCTGGCCGTCATGGACCCAAAAAACGGACAGCAGCCCATGAGCCTTCCCTGGCAGGGCGGCGAGGTTACCATCGCGTACAACGGCGAGGTGTACAACGCCCCCGAACTGCGCCGGGAGCTGGAGGGCAGGGGCTTCTCCTTTGAGACAGCCTGCGACACCGAGGTGGTGCTGGCCGCCTACCTGGCCTGGGGACCGGGCTGCGCGGAAAAGCTCAACGGGATTTTCGCCTTTGCCGTGGACGACCCGCTGGAGCAGCGCACGGTTCTGTGCAGGGACAGGTTCGGCGTGAAGCCCCTGTTCTACACCCTGCGGGAGGGGCGGCTGGTGTTCGCGTCGGAAATCAAGGGGTTGCTGGAGTTTCCCGGCGTGGAGCCTGTGGTGGGCCCCGACGGCCTGCGGGAGCTGTTCGCCCTGGGCCCGGCGCGTACTCCCGGGTGCGGTGTTTTTGAGGAAATCCACGAGCTGCTGCCCGGCCATGTGGCGGTATTCGACAGGCTGGGTTGGCGGGAACTGCCCTATTTCCAGCTGGAGGCCTGTCCGCACCAGGAGGACTACCCCCACACCGTGGCTCACCTGCGGGAGCTGCTGTTGGACACGGTGGAGCGCCAGCTGCAAGCCGACGTACCCCTGTGCACCTTCCTTTCCGGTGGGCTGGATTCCAGTGTGGTGACGGCCATCGCCGCGGGGAAATTGAAGTCACTGGGAGGAAAACTGGACACCTATTCCTTTGAGTTTGAGGGCAACCAGGAGTACTTCTCCCCCACCGCCTACCAGCCCGACAGGGACCAGGATTGGGCCCAGCGGGTGAGTACGATTTTAGGGACAGAGCACACCACCCTCCTGTGCGGGAATGAGGAGCTGCTCCACTCCCTGGACGAGGCGGTGCTGGCCAAGGATTTGCCCGGCATGGCGGACGTGGACAGCTCTTTGCTGCACTTCTGCCGCCAGGTGAAACAGCGCCACACCGTGGCCCTTTGCGGGGAGTGCGCAGACGAGATTTTCGGCGGATACCCTTGGTTTCACCGGCGGGAGCTGTTCGACGGGAAGCACTTCCCCTGGTCCAACAACTTGGAGCAGCGGGCCAGCCTTTTAAAGCCCGAGCTGCGCCAACTGCTGGATTTGGAAGGCTACGCGGCCCAGCGCCTGGAGGAGAGTTTGGAACAGGTGCCCACCCTCCCCGGGGAGAGCGGCGAGGAACGGCGGATGCGGCAAATCCAGTACCTGAACATCCAGTGGTTTATGTCCACTTTATTGGACAGAAAAGACCGCTGCAGCATGTATAGCGGCCTGGAAGTGCGGGTGCCCTACGCCGACCACCGCATTGCCCAGTATTTGTACAACGTCCCCTGGGAGATGAAGTGCCCCCACGGTGAGCCCAAGGGGCTGCTGCGGGATGCCGCCCAGGGGCTGCTGCCGGAGGATGTCCTCCACCGGAGGAAAAGCCCCTATCCCAAGACGCACAACCCCGGCTATGAAGCGTTGGTAAAGGCGAAGCTGCAGTCCGTTTTGTCGGACAGTTCCCAGCCTATCCACAAGCTGCTGTCCGAAGAAGTGGTCAGCGATTTACTGCGCCAGCGGTTCGATTACGGCAAGCCCTGGTTTGGCCAGCTGATGGCCGGGCCCCAGCTGCTGGCGTACCTGCTCCAGGTGAACAGCTGGCTGCTGCGGTACCACATCTACCTAAAGCTGTGAATTTTCCTATACACAAAAGCGGACTGCGATTCAGCCCGCTTTTTCTATGCCCAGCAGGCGGTAGTCCTGAAACACAGCCTGGCCGGAACGGGCAACTTGTCCCTTGTATACGGACAAAACTGGAAGTGACCCCTGGGAACCGGGACGGTTTTCATCGTTGTAAAAGGTGAGAAGGTCTGTCTCTACCAGGGCGGAAATCTCCTCCACGGGGGCAAGAATGCTGTCTTGTTTTGCGGACAGAACCTCTTTTGCGCTGTCCGAAGAAAGGGACAGCTTTACTGTGGGACGGCCCTGGTAGAAAGGTGCGAGCACCTCCTCCAAGCCAGCTTGAGCGCAGGTCTTTCCAAAAACTACCAGGCCGGTGTGGGAGTACAGCGGTTCCCGGCCGGTGGCATGGGAGAAGCTCTCCAGAGCCTGCTCCAAGGTGGCGCCAGCGCAGGTGTAGAGCCGTTCTTCCGCCTGCTGGCTGGTGGACGCGGCCCGGAGGGTCACCTGGTAGCCGGTGGCGGTTTTATCGATGCCGATGGCCTGGATGAGCACCCGCTGGTGGAGTTCTAACCCCCGGGGCCCGAAAAGCCCCCATCCCAGCACCAGGCACACCGCCACAATGGACAGCAGCCGTTTCATGGGCGCACCCCCTTTCTCCGCAGTTTGTTCAGCAGCCACAGCACCAGGGGCACCCCACCGCCGGTGAGAAGCGTCAGCGTCAACCAAAGGCTGCTGTCCTGAAAGGCAGACTGTACACCTTTGGAGGACACAGCCCACAGGCCTAGGGCGGCCATGCCAAGGGCGGCGGGAACGATAGCCCAAGGCGGGCGGTTCCCTCCCAGGGAGGCGGCACACACCCGGCAGGCGTAAAGCCCCATGGCCACTTGAGGCAGCAGCCCGGCCATCCACAGCACGGCGAACACGGGCTCCAGCCGCTGGAGGGACGCCACTTCCGACAGGCTTGCCAACGTGTAGACGGGGAAGTCCTGGGTGGCGGCGTAGGGGCCCAGGCACCCAGCCAGCAGCAGCGTCAGGGCGGCCACGAAGACTGTTGTCCCCAGGGACCACAGGGCGAATCCCAGGCCCCGCCTGCCCCGGACGTAGGGCAGCAGCACGGCCATCTCCGCGAAAAGGGACGTGCGGGAGAGGAACACCGCCGCGCCCCGCAGCGCCGGGGCGTCCCCCAGCGGTTGAAGGTTCTCCCACTGGAAGCGCCCTGCCGCCGTGCCGAACAGCAGCGCCGTCCCAGCCAGGACCAGCACACACAGGCAAGCCCCTGCCCGGGCGATGGTCTCCAGGCCCCGCCACGCGCCGTAGGCGGCCACCGCCACCACCGCGGCAAGAATCAGGAGCAAGGAGAATTCCGGGTGGAGGCGCTTCTCCAGCAGCTCCAGAAACGCCCCCAGGGACAGGGCGTTGGCCGCCACAAAGTACAAAATGTAGAACAGGCCCACCACAGGTCCCAGAGGACCCAGGGCCTGCCGCGCCTGCTCCCCAAAGGCCACCCCCGGCTGCCGGTGGAGCAGCCACACCGGCACTGCCAGCCCAGCCCCCAGAACCATGGCCAAGCCGTAGGAGAGGAGCGTGTTCAGGGGGTTTTCCCCGGCGATGGCGCTGGGGTCTAAGGCAATGGTCATGGTGACGCGGATGAGGAATTGGACGGCGAAAAACTGCGCCGCGCTGATGGTGTGCTCCATAGGGCCTCCTTGTGTGGTAGGGGTGGATAGTTTTTTTGACGTGCGGCTGACGGGGCGGCAAGGGGCGCTGGCGCCCGATGGCCACAACACCCCAAAAACTTTTACGCTCGCTGAGCCCGGCTTCCCCTTAGCGCCGCTGCGTATCGTTGCTGCCGGGCATATTCTGCACCAAAGCTTGGCTTTTTGCCAGGCGCGGCCAGCCTGCTCTTGCGAAAACGTCCCGCCATGCCAGGCGTCCATTGTAGGGCGACACCGGCGCCAGCAGCGGCACGCCGAAGCTCTCCGTCCCGCACAAGTCCAGCAGCAGGAACGCCAGTCCCGCCATGATGCCCCAAATGCCCAGAAAGTCCCCCAGCAGCAAAAAGGCCAGCCGCAGCAGCGACAGCGGCTCATACAGCCGGGGCACCGCGTAGCCGGCGATGGCCGTCAACGCCACCACCAGCAGGGAGGGCGCGCTGACCAATCCCGCGGCCACCGCTGTGTCCCCCAGCACCAGGCCGCCTACGATGCTCACCGTGGCCGACAGCGACCGGGGCGCCCGCAGGCCGGCCTCCCGCAGCACCTCGTAGAGGAAGTACAGCGTCAGCGTCTCCACCATCAGTGGCAGGGGCGTTTGGGCCTGGGCCCGGGCGATTTCCAGCAGCAAGCCCTGGGGCAGCAGCTCCGGGTGGTGGACCACCACCGCCACGTAGGCCCCCGGCAAAAAGGCACTGAGGAAAAAGGCGATGTACTTCAGCCAGCGGATGAAGGTGCCGTAAAAGGGGCGGGTCAGGTAATCGTCCAAGGTTTGGAAATTCTCCACGAACAAGAACGGCGCCAAAATCACGCTGGGGGTGCCCTCCACCAGCAAAGCCACCCGGCCCTCCTCCAGCTTGCCGCAGACCACGTCGGGGCGCTCGGTCATGCCCACGCCGGAAAACACCCGGCCTTTATCTAAAAACCCGGTGAGGTACCCCGCGCCCAGCACCGTTTGCAGGGGACAGTCCTCCAGCACCTGCCGCACCTGGCGCAGCAGCTTAGGGGCGGCCGTACCCTCCAGATAGCACAGCACCACTGGGGTGTGGCTTTGGATGCCCACCTCCAGGGGCTGGAATTTTAAATCGGGGTTCTTCATGCGGCGGCGAATCATGGCCATGTTCAGCTGGTTGGACTCGGTAAAGCCATCCTTGGCGCCCCGCTGCATCACCTCGTTTTGGGGCTCCTGGGGCCCGCGGTAGGCAAAGCCCTGGACGCCGGACACCAGGCCGTCGTCGCAGCCGTCTACGCACAGCAGCACAAAGCCGCTCATCAGCAGCATGAGGAGCTTTTCCAAGTCCCGCTCGTGCTTCAGCTCCGCCGCGCTGAGCACCGCCCGCTCGATGTGGGCCAGCATGGCTTGGGGCGCGGGGGGATAGTCCTGGGTTTTCAGCAGGGGCTCCATCACCGACAGGGCGATGATTTCCTTGTTGATAAGGCCGTCCACGGCGAACAGGGCCGCCTTGCGCCCAGCCAAGGTGAACTCCCGGGTGATGAAGTCCATCGAGTGGGCGAAGCGGCCCTGGAAATAGGCTTTGTTCTCCTCCAAGCTGGTGGAAAGCGACTGCACGGCAAGCCCTCCTTGTGGGTGGTTTGTCCAGTAGTGTGTCCGGTTTTTGGGGGAGTATGCGGGGATATTGAAGGGAGCGCGGGAGAAACTAGAGGCAGCAAAAGGAGACGCAGCGCGAAGCGGGCAACGTTTCTTGCGGTACGTCCGTGGGACGTGCTGGGCTTCTAAAAAAAGTTTTGACCTTATTGGACGTCAGCCAGAAAAAACGAAAGAAACAGCGAAGCGCCTTTCCCGGCCCTTCGCGCTTTTTCCTCTCCGTCACAGCTGCCGCCGGGCAGCTGTCTTAGGTGATGCGGCCCAGGTGCTGCGTGGGGCCGCAGGATGCTTGCCCTCTCCGCCCTCCTTTGGAGGGCGCCTCCCCCAAAGGGGAATGCGGGACGTAGTTTTATACAAGCTTCTCATGGCGGGCCTTTGGGACGGTACCTCCCAAAGTGGGGCGAGTGAATCCCCCGGGAAGCTACATACAGACAATCTTTTCAAAAGGAGGCTGCCTATGACGGTGATTCTGCTGCGGACGGTGCTGATGTACGGGGTGATTTTGCTGGCGGTGCGGCTGATGGGCAAGCGCCAGGTGAGCCAGCTGCAAAACTCCGAGCTGGTGGTGACGCTGCTGCTCTCGGAGCTGGCGGTGCTGCCCATCCAGGAGGAGGAGAAGTCCCTGTGGGTGGGCCTGGCGCCCATGGCCGCCCTGGTGGCCTGCGAGCTGCTGGTGTCCGTGCTGATGCTGAAAAGCGGGCGGTTCCGGCAGCTGGTGTGCGGCAGCCCCACGGTGGTGATAGAGCGGGGGCAAGTGCTCCAGAAAGCCATGCGCCACCTGCGGCTGACCACCGAGGACCTGTTCGAGCAGCTGCGGCAAAAGGGCGTGTTCTACCTGGAGGACGTGGCCTGGGCCATTGTGGAGACAAACGGGATGCTCAGCGTCATCCGGCGGCCGGAGGAGGAGCCTGTCACCCCCAAGGAGCTGGGGCTGTCCCCTGCCAGCCAGGGGCTGGAAGTGGTGGTCATCAGCGATGGGGAGCTGTCCCTGCGCTCCCTGGGGCTGTGCGGAAAGGACCAGGCCTGGGTGCGCCGCCGGTTGCAAGAGCGGGGCCTGGGGCAGGAGCAGGTGTTCCTGATGACGGTGCGCACCGATGGCAAGTGGAGGGTGATAGAAAAAAATATGGACACGGCGCGGGGCAAGTGAAACGGCAGCGGTACGTCTAAAAGCTGTCCCCGCCCCAGCAGGGCGAAACGGCTGGGGGGAAATTCACCGCAGCAAAAAAGGCTAGCGCTCAGCCAGCCTCCTCCATATTCTCTTGGATATACCGCTCCACCTGGTCCAGGGGGATGCCCAGGGCGATGGCCAGCTCCCCGTGGAGCAGCCCCTCCGCTTTTTTACGGTAGCGCTGGTCTACCTGGCCCATTTTGCGGCCCTTTTTCTCCGTCTCCCGGCACTTGTGGCGGATGCCCTTTATCAGCCGCACCAGCTCCTCGCACTGGTGGCTTTGCAGGGAGGCCTCGTAGTGGATGCGCAGCGTGGCCGGGTTGCGCTCGGTGCACAAATCCTCCCCGATGGAGGGGATCTGCCGGATAAACGCCTGGGCCTGCTCCTTGGTCATGGCCGGGCGCATGAACACCCCGCTGTCCACCGGCGTGTATATCCTCTCCGATTCGAACACCGGCTGCAGCGTGTAGTACTGCCGGGTGGGGTCCGCGGATTTCCCCTCCAGCGCCCCCACCTGTATCACCCGGCACACGCCGCTGCTGCCGTAGACCACAAAGTCCCCTGGTTGAAACATTTTTGGCAACCTCCTTTGTCCGCCAGGCGGCGCCTCTTCTGCCGTTATCCCAGGCAGGATGGGGCTTTCCGCCGCATTCCCTCTGTATTCTCTTGGTTTTATTATACCACTTTTTGGCACAAAAGTGTAGTAAAAAATACCCGCGCCGCCATGAAAAAATGGGACGCGTCCCGGGGCAAAACCCACAAAAAAGCGCCGTCCCCAGTCTCCTGAGGGCGGCGTGCTTTCGCGTCTTGTATGCTTTGTAAAGCGCCGCTCACCGCGGCAGCAAGGCGGGGGGCATCCCCCTGGCCCACTTCCACCTGGCCAGGGGCAGGCGGGCAATCCCCAGCGCCAGGGCGGCGGCCAGGCAGCCCCACAGCCCCAGGGACACCCCGGTCCAGGCGCAGGCCCAGGCCACCAGCAGGCCGTCCACCACGGGGGTGAACAGTCCCGCCAGGGGGAGGTTCACCGGCAGCAGCAGCGCCAACAGCACCGGCCGGGGCAGGAGCCTCCACAGGAACAGCAGCGCCCCGCCGCCCAGCAGGCCTCCCAGGCTTTGCTCCAGGAGCAGCCCCACCAGCAGCAAGGAAAGCCAGCAGGCGGCCAGCTCCCAGGGGAGGCACAGGGCCCAAGGCATCCCGCGGCGGGGACGGGCGCCCTCTTTTTTGGCGGGCAGGGGGCCCCAGGTCCGGGCGGACACCTGCACAGGGCCCTCCCTGTCCCGGAGGCGGACGTTCACCAGCTCCTGGGGCGGCTGGGCTTGCAGCTCCCGCAGGAAGGCGTACGCACCGTCGGACAGGGGCCGCAGGCGGCCGCCCCAAGTGCCGGGCACCCAGGCCAGCAGGCCGTCCAGGGAGAGGAGCAGGCCGCTTACAGCCCACAGGCCCAAAGGCAGCCGCAGCCGGAAGCGCTCCCCCAGCCGGACGGACAACAGCACCAGCGGGGAATTACTCCACATAGACCCGCACCAGAAGGTCGTTGTGGGCGTCCTTCACCCGCACGTTGACAATGTCCTCCTCCAGCTCCTCGAACACATCCACAATGGCCCCCAGGTTCAGCTGGCGCAAATCGATGCCCTGGGCCTTCATGCCCTCGGCGGCGGAGTTGGGCAGGCAGGTGGAGAGGAAATTGTCGGCGTAGCGGGCCAGCACCAGGGGCACGCTGACGTTGACGTGAAGGTCCTCCGACTCCTCTGTGCTGCCCTCCACCTGGACGCGGAGCTTTTTGCCCTTCATCCGCTGGGCGCTTTGGCGCACCAGGGCGGTCTCCTCCCGCTGGCTCTCCCCCAGACACTCCAACAGCTTGGCGGCATCCGCCGGGGTGATGGTGCCCTTTTCCAACATATCCAGGATTTTCTGCTTTTCGTTGTTCATTTCTCTTTCTCTCCTTTTTGAAAACGTTACTCTTGGGGCGGGGCCACGTGCAGCTCCATGGCGCCGCTGACGGTATCCAGCCGCAGGCTCGCCCCGCCGCTGCCGTAGACAGCCCGGCCCTTGCGCTTGCCCAGCTCCCCGGACAGGGGGAACTGGCTGGAGAACGCCCCGGACATGGAGCTGTACTCCACGGTGAAGCCCGGCTCGCCCTCCGGCAGGCCGGCGTAGATGCGGCCCGAAACGGTGTTCAGCTTCACCTGGCGGGGGTGCTGCCCCACCTGGAGGGAAAGCTGCCCCGAGACAGTGCTCAGGGAGAGCTCCTCCCCGTTGCCCCCGGCGGTAAGGGCCCCGGAGACCGTCTCCGCCCGCAGGCGCTGGGCGGCAAAGCCGCAGAGCTCCAGCTTGCCGGAGGTGGTGGTGCAGCGCAGCTCCTCGGCGGCCACGTTCTCCAGGGAGGCGGCGCCCGAGACGGCCTCTACCCGCAGCCGCTGGGCCCGCAGGCCCTGGCACCGGGCTGCTCCCGACACGGTGCTGACACGGCACTCCTCCGCCTGGAAGCCGGAGAGGTACGCCCCGCCGGAGACAGTGTCCACCCGCAGCTCCTCCAGGGCGGCGTCCTGGGGCAGCTCCACCACCAGGTGCTTTTGCAAAAACATCCGGCTGCGGAAGGCCTTGTCACGGCTCCAGCGGATGCGCAGCTTGCCGCCGTTTTCCTGGAGCTCCATGCGCTCGCTGTCCTTCAAGGGGCGGGCGGCATACTCCGCCACCCGGATGGTGTCGCCCTCCCAGGGGCGGATTTCCACCGGGCCGTTGACCCACTCCACCCGCAGCCGGGTGACGGGCCCGCCAGCGGGGGCCTGATAGGCGTTCTCCTCCAGGGGGAGGGGCGTGAGGGCTGCCTTGCCAGGGACCACGGCCCCCACCAGCACGCTCTCCCGGGCGGCCTGTGCGGCGGACTGGGCAGCCCCTTTGGCCTTATCGGTGGCGGAAGCAACGGCCTCCTTCACCTGGGGCCAGGCGGCGTCCACGGCTTGGGTGGCGGAGGTGACGGCGTCCTCCACGATTTTCCCCAGATTCTCAAACACCGGCGCGGCATCGTCCAGGGCGGCTGTAATCTCCTGGTAGATGGGCTTGGCGCCCTCCCCCTCCAGGTGGATTTCCACCCGCTGGTTGGGGCCTTGACAGTCCTCGTCGCCCTGGTGCTCCGCCTCCCACGTGCCATCCTGGGGCGGCTGGGATTCCTGGGGCTGGGCCGGGGCGGGCTCGTTTTCCCCCAGGGCCTCCAGCAGCCGGGCGGCGTCCTCCTGGGTGATGGTGCCCTGTTCCACCATGTCTAAAATCCTGCGCTTTTCCTCGCTCATGTCACTTCTCCCCTTTCAGTTGATGCAGCGCCTCGATGGCGGTATCCACGTCGATTTCCCCATCGGAGAGCCGCTGGAGGATTTCCGCGCGCTCCTCCTTTTCCCGCAGGGCCCGCAGCTCGGGCTTTTCGTCCAGGCCCAGGGCTGTGAGGGCGGCGTCCAGCATATTTTTCACCGTGGGGTAGCTGACGCCCAGGGCGCGCTCCACCTCTTTGATAGAGCCCCGGCACCGCAGGAATGTCTCCACAAACTGCAGGTGCTTCTCCTCCAACCGGCAGAACCGGCAGGGGGCAAACTCCCCGGAGACCTCTGTCCCGCAGTGGGAGCAGCGCAGCTTCGTCACCAGCATACGTTCCCCGCACACCGGGCACTGGGCCGGGGCGTGGAAGTTTTTCTTTTCCATATCTCCCATCCTTTCTGTTGGATTCTGGTTGCATTATAGGCCCAAACTTAAATATTGTCAAGAGTTAAATTAAAAAAATTAAGGGATTTGATTAAATAATTTAAGTTTCCGGATAAAGACTTTTAAAGGGCGCTTCAGCGCAGCAAAAAAAGGACACCCAAGGCAAAACCTGGGTGTCCTTCCTATTCTCTATCTGCTTGCGAGAGGGACCGCCCGCCGCCTGCCTGCAAAGGCAAGGCTGCCAAAACGTATGCGCTCGCTGGGCTGGGGAGTTCCCTATGCTCTGGCTTTACAGCTCTACCACGGTGTGCTCCCTGGCGGACTGGTACATGCTCAGCATCAGCTCGGCGGTATCGGCGATGCCCGCGATGTCGTTGCGGAAGGGCTTACCCTCCCGTACGCAGCGGTAAAAATCCTGGATGCACAGGCCGTGGCTATTGCCCCAATAGGCCTTGCCGCCGGCCACCGGCTTGGAGGTGAGGCTGTGGCGCTCTTTGCTGCCATCGGCCCAGGTGATGGACACCTCCTGCTCCTCCATACGGATGGTGGCGTTCTCGCAGGCGAGCTCCACCAGCACGGGGGAATCGGCGCAATAGGCAGTGGTGGCGTAGAAGATGGCGTGGGCCTCCCCAAAGGTGAGGTAGGCCTCCATCATGTCCTCCACCTCGATGACGCCTTTCAGGTGGTGGTTCATCATGCTGGCCTCCACCTGGGTGGCGCGGCCCAAAAACTGGCCCAGCAAATCCAAGGTGTGGATGGACTGGTTAATCAGCACGCCGCCGCCCTCGGTCTGCAGGCTGCCCCGCCAGCCGCTTTCGGTGTAGTAGGGGGCCTCCCGATGCCAGGTGACGAAAGCCCGGGCGCCCAGCACCTTCCCGGCCTTGCCGGAGGCAAGCACCTCCCGCAGCAGCTGGACGCTGGGGTTATACCGGTTCTGGAAGCACACGCCCACCCGGGTGGGGGCCTGCTCCAGCTGGCGGAACTCCGCCCACTGCTCCCAGGTCATCACCGGGGGTTTTTCCGTGAACACGTGGAGGCCGCGGCTGGCCGCCAGTTTCGCCATGGGGGTGTGGAGGTAGTGGGGGGTGCACAGGTGCACCGCGTCCAGCTGTTCGTGCTCCAGCAGCTCCTCCATAGAGCTGTACACCCTGCCGCCGTAGGTTTCGGCGAAGGCCTGGGCCCGCTCCGGTTTGATGTCAGCGCAGCCCACCAGCTCCACACCCTCCAGGTGCTGGAGCACGGTGCCGTGGACCTGGGCGATGCCGCCGCAGCCCACCACGCCTACGCGAAAGTTTTCCATGTCAACGCGCCTCCTTTGCCTGGGGGATGCCCGCCAGGATTTCTTTCAGGGAATCGAGCGCCAGCTTCCAGGCGGATTTCCCGTCCAGGGCGGAGCCCCGCTTCTGGGGGTCCTGCTCCAGGGCGGCCAGGCCCGCGAAGTCGGTGAGGTGGGGCTCCAGGGACAAAAAGCCCTTCCAGCCGCAGCCCAGCAAATCGGTGAGGATGTCCCGCACGTGGCCGTCCCCCTGGCCCGCGGGGACCACGGCGCCGGTGGAGAGCAGGGCGTCCTTTACGTGGACATAGGCCACATAGGGCTTCAGCAGCCCATAGGCGGGCAGCGTCTCCTGGCCCACCTGGATAAAGTTTGCGAAGTCAAACACCGCCTGGAAATGGGGCCCGGCCAGCTGCTCCAGCAAATCCTGGCAGCGGGAGGCGTTGTCCCCGTAGATGCCCTTCTCGTTCTCGTGGAGCAGCACGCTGTCCCAAGCGGCGGCCTCCTCCACCATGCGGTGAAGGCGCTCCAGCACCTCGCCCCGGAAAAGGGCGGGGTCCTGGCCCTCGGGCAGGTAGAAGCTGAACATGCGGATGTAGGGCGCGCCCAGCTCCTTCTGGATTTCCAAGGTGCGCTTGACCTTCTCCAGGTGGGGGGCGAAGTCCTCCTCAATGGAGATTTTGCCCAAGGGCGAGCCGATGGAGGAGACGGAAACCCCCGCCGCCGCCAGCTTGGCTTTCACTTCTTTCACTTTCTCGGGGGAAAAGTCCGAGACGTTTACCCCGTCGGCCGCCCGCAGCTCGATGTGGGAGAGGCCCCACTCCCGGATGGCGGCCAGCTGTATATCCAGCTCCGGCGCGATTTCATCGGAAAAGCCGGAGAGTACAATCTGTTCCATGGCGCCTCCTCAATAGGTGCCTTCGGTGGAGAAGGTGATGTCCTTGCTCTCCTTTTTCCGGGAGGTGGCCCGCCGCTTGTTCAGCTCGGAGAGGAACAGCTCCTCGTCAAAGGGGATGTCCACGGCGCGGCCCAGCCAGCTGGAGAGGTGCATGGCGTTGGAGAGGGTCAGGCCGCCCAAGCCCTCAGTGCCCTCGGCCACCAAAGGCGTGCCGTGGAGGATCTTCCCGGCAAAGGCGTTGAGCACGCCCACGTGCTGCAGGTTCTCGCCGTCGGTCTCCACCTCCACCTGCTGGCACTGGGGCTGGGCAAAGCCCTCGGTGGCGGTGCGGCAGAACTCCCGCTCGTCCTGGGCCAGCTTCCAGAAGGTGAGCTTATCATTTTCGCACACCAGCTTGCCCAAGGTGCCGGTGACCTCAAAACGGTTGGTGCCGGGGGCGTCGCCGGTGGTGGTGACGAACACGCCGGTGGCGCCGTTGGCGAACTGCAGGTAGGCGGTGACGTCGTCCTCCACCTCGATGTCGTGCCACTTACCCTCCTGGCAGAAGGCCTGCACCGTTTTGGGCAAGCCGCAAATCCACTGGAGGAGGTCCAGCTGGTGGGGGCACTGGTTTAAGAGCACACCGCCGCCTTCCCCGTCCCAGGTGGCGCGCCAGTCGCCGGAATCGTAGTAAATCTGGGTGCGGTACCAGTCGGTGATAATCCAGTTGACCCGCTTCAGCTCACCCAGCTGGCCGCTGTGGACCATCTCGTGCATCTTGCGGTAGACGCAGTTGGTGCGCTGGTTGAACATCATGGCAAAGACCTTGCCGCTCTTTTCGGCGGCCTCGTTCATCTCCCGCACGGCCTTGGTGTAGACGCCCGCGGGCTTCTCGCACATGACGTGCAGGCCGGCCGCGAAGGCCTCCATGGCCAGCGTGGGATGCTGATAGTGGGGGGTGCAGATGTGCACGGCGTCGCACAGGCCGGACTGGATAAGGTCGCTGCCCTCCTCGAAAATGGCGGTGCCTTCGGGCAGGGTGTCCTTGGCCCACTGGCGGCGGGCCTCCCGGCGGTCGGCCACGGCGGTGAGTTCAATCTCGGGGCACTTGCCCGCCAGGATATTGGCAGCGTGGCCGGAACCCATATTGCCCACGCCGATGATGCCAAGACGTACTTTTGTCATAAGTAAAACTCCTCTCGTAGATAGTAACAAAGATAGTAGGAACGAAACTACAGTGTAAAGCTTTTGGCTGTGTCAGCCATCCCAGGGCAGGCGCACCGGCGCTTCCCCCACAGGGAAGTAGCCCACCAAGCCCACCAGGGCAACCACCACGCCAACGCACACAACGCTCAACACCAGGCCGGGCCAGAACTTGCCCAGCCGCTTGTCCATGTCGTGGGAAAATTTGGCGTACAGCCCAAACTGGACGAAAATGGCGGCGAGCCGCAGGGGGTGCATCCAAAAGGACAGCGTCACGCAGGAGACCATGTATTGCAGCAGGATAAACAGCAGGCAGTCCAGGGCCACGTCCAAAGCCACAGGCCACCTTTTGCGGGGCGGGGCATTCTGTTGGGGCGCTGGGGGCTGCTGGTTCTCTGGGGTACCGTTCATAGAAAAACTCCTTTCTCAGTGGGGCGCAGGCCGGGAAAGGCGGCGGAGTGCCTCCGCTGTCTCTTCGCGCCACGGAGCGGCGGCTTATGCCGCGCTTGTGCAGGGCGCTGGCGCACGTCCGCGCCGTTAGTTTTGTTGGGAACTTTCCGGCCTTGCGGAACGCAAGAGGGCGGCTTGGCCTGTGTGGTCACGCACCCGCCTCCGGGTCTTTGGCCTTGCGGCGGTTTACTTGTAGCCCAGGCTGTTCAGATACTTGTAGCTCTTCTCCAGGCAGGTGAAGGGGCTCTCCTGGCAGACGTCCTGCTCCACCAGCAGATACTTGGTTTTGCCGCATTTCTCCAAGGTGGCGAGGATTTTCTCCCAGGGCAGGTTGCCCTCGCCCACCGGCGCCATGCTGGGCTCCCAGCCCTTGACGGCCATGTCCTTTAAGTGGACGCAGGGAATGCGGTCGGCCAGCTTCTCGAGCCAATCGCAGACGTCGGCGCCGCCCATCTGCACCCAGTAGGTGTCCAAGGTGAAGCCCAGCTCGTCGGGAGCGAAGCTCTCCAGCAGCGTGTCGATAACCAGCTTGCCGTCGAACTTTTGGAACTCGATGTTGTGGTTGTGGTACATCAGCAGCTTGCCGGCCGCGGCGATTTTCTTGGCGGCCTCTTTGTAGTCATCGGCAAAGTGCCACAGCCACTGGGGGCTGGCGTACTTCTGGGGCATCATGCCGATGCCGATGTAATCGCAGCCCATGATGTCGTGCTCTCGGATGACGGCCTCGGTATCGTTGAGGATACGGTTGGGGTCGGTGTGGGTGAGGACAATCTGCAGGCCGTTCTCGTCGCAAATCTCCCGCACCTGCTGGGCGGGGATGGGGCCGATGGCGGAAATCTGCACGGTTTTGTAGCCCATCTTGGCCACCTGGCCCAGGGAATAGGCGAAATCCTTGGCGGTTTGGGTGTAATCACGCAATGTAAAGAGCTGGGCGCCCAACTGCATCATAGTACATACCTCCCGTGTGCCGCAGGGGCGGCAAATTTGATACACCATCCAGTATAGCATTTTTCCCGAAAAATTCCAGGGGGAAATTTGCTTTTTTCGGGGTTTTTCACGCTTAAAAAACCCCCGCGGGCAGGCGCCCACAGGGGGAAGGATCACGGGGTGTTCAGGGCCCGCTGGCGGCTGACCTCGTAGAGCATCACCGTGGCGGCGCAGGCCACGTTGAAGGAGGAGGCGTAGGAGGTCTCCGCCATGGGGATGGTGACCAGCTTGTCGCAGCCCTCTTTAAAGGCGTAGCACAGGCCCTGGGTCTCGTTGCCCACCATCAGCAGCACCGGGCCGGTGAGGTCCTGGCCGTAGAGGGGGTACTGCTTGTGGGCGGTGGTGCCCAGCACCTGGAAGCCCGGGTACCGCTGGCGCAGGCTTTCCATAAACTGGAACACCGAGTTGTTGTCTGCGGCCCGCACCGCCGGCACCCGGAAGAAGGAGCCCATGGAGGAGACGATGACCTCCGGGTCGTAGAGGTCCACCCCGTGGCCGGTGAGGATAAGGCCATCAGCCCCCAGGGCGTCGCAGGAGCGCAGGATGGTGCCCAGGTTCCCCCGGTTGGAGGCCCTGTCGAACAGCACCAGGCAGGGGTTGTCGGAAAGGGGCAGCGCGGAGAGGTCGTCGGGGCGCATGCGCACCACGGCCATGAGCTCGGAGGTGTCCGTCTTGCCGCTGAGCTCCTCCATCAGCCCGGCGGTGAGCTGGTAGTTCACCTGGGTGGGCACCTTTTGCAGCAAGTCCTCCGCCCAGCCGGAAAGGGGCTTCTCCCGGGTGTAGAGGAAGGAGGTGATTTCCCAGCCGCCCTCCACCGCGCCGTTGATGTTGCGCACGCCCTCCACGAAGAACTCCCCGTACTTGTGGCGCTTGTTCCGGTTGGTTTTCAGCACCTGGAACTTTTGGAACTCCGCGTTCCTGCTGTTGATTTTCTTGACCACGGTCTATCCCTTCCTTTCACGGCCCTGGGGGTCCTCCCCCAGCATGGCCTGCATGGTGCGCTGGTAGCGCTCCCGGTTGAAAAACTCGTTGCTGCCCAGGTAATATGCGAAAAACAGGTCGGTCATCACAAGGATGGGGAACTGGGGGGAGATGCGCAGCCCCGCGGAGAGGTACTCCTCCGAGGCAACGGGAAGCACCTCCTCCGCCTGGGCGAGCACCTGGGGGTCTTGGCTGGCGGTCATCAGCACCACCCGGGCCCCGCGGCGGCGGGCCTCCCGCACGCCCCAGAGCACCTCCTCTGTGGCGCCGGACAGCGTGATGGCCACCACGGTGACGGTTTCGTCCACCAGCACGGCGTTCATGCGAATCATGTGGCTGTCGGTGATGGCCTCCACCAGCAGGCCGGTGCGCATCAGCCGCAGGGCAAACTCCCGGGCGGCAAAGCCGGAGCTGCCCATGCCGTAGATATACACCCGCTGGCTGTTGGCCAGCATTTGGGAGACGCGGCGCATCTGGCCCTCGTCCACCAGGCGGGAGCTGCTGTCCAGCAGCTGCTGGTAGCGGGCCAGCACATCCTTGGTCACCTGGCTGAAGCTGAGGAAGGGGCTGCCCTCGTCAAAGGGCCGCTGGTACTCGTAGATAAACTCCCGGTAGCCCTTGAAGCCGCACTTCTGAGCAAAGCGGGAGAGGGAGGCCTCGGACACATACAGCCGGGCCGCTACCGCCTTGGAGGAGAAGTCCCCCCGCTCCCGGTTTTGCAGGAAAAAATCCGCCACCGAGCGCTCCGCGGCGGTGAGCTTGGGGTAGGCTGCCTGGATGGCGGAAAACACCTTGCTATGCTCCATACTGCCCCTCCTGCGCGCCGGCGGCCTCCACAAACCGGCGGGTGATCTCCCGGGGCCGGGTGATGGCCGTGCCAATCACCGCGGCATGGACCGGGTAGGCAAACACCTGGCGCAGCTGCTCCCGCTCCCAGATGCCCCCCTCGGCGATGACGGGGACAGAGAGCTCCCGGGTCATGGCCTCCAGCAAGGGCAGGCTGGGGATGGGGGTGCCCAAGGTGTCCTGGGTGTAGCCGCAGAGGGTGGTGCCCACCAAGTCGAAGCCCAGGGCCTGGGCGCGCTTAGCCTCCTCCAAGGTGGCGCAGTCCGCCATAAACAGCTGCCCGGGGTGGCGCTGCCGCAGGGGGAGGAAGAACTCCTCCAGGCTTTGGCCCTGGGGCCTGGGCCGGGCGGTGGCGTCCAGGGCGATGATTTCCGCCCCCGCTTGGAGCAGGGCCTCCACCTCGGCTTCGGTGGGGGTGATGTACACCGGGCTGCCGGGGTACTCCGCCTTGACGATGCCAATCACTGGCAAGGCCACCTGCCGGCGGATGGCGGCGATGTCCTCCACGCCGTTGGCCCGGATGCCCACGGCGCCGCCCTCCTTGGCGGCCTGGGCCATGGCGGCCATCATGCCCCGGCCGTGAAGGGGCTCCCCCGGCAGGGCTTGGCAGGAGACGATTATCCCCCGGTAGAGCTGGTTGAGCACGGTTTGCTTTGTCACTGAAATTCCTCCCCAGATTCCATTCCCATATCTGCCATTATACCCAATGGGGGCCGCCAGGTCAAGCCGTTGCATGGGGGGCGGCGGCCTGGTATACTAAATATAGAAACAGAGAGAGGAGGGCCGCCATGACATACGGCGCTGTTGTAAAGGGGACGTTCCGGGCCAGGCCTAACCGGTTCATCGCCCAGGTAGACACCGAGGAAGGGACGCAAATCTGCCACGTGAAGAACACCGGCCGCTGCAAGGAGCTGCTGGTGCCCGGGGCCACGGTGTACCTGGCCGAGGGCAAAAACCCCGCCCGCAAGACCAAGTACGACCTGGTGGCCGTGGAGAAGGGCAGCCTGCTCATCAATATGGACAGCCAGGCGCCCAACCAGGTGGCCCAGGAGTACCTGCCCCAGCTGCTGCCGGGCCTCACCGCCTGGAGGCGGGAGCAGGTGTGGGGGGATTCCCGTTTTGACCTCTACGCCGAGGCCGCCGGGGAGCGGTGGTTTGTGGAGGTAAAGGGCGTCACGCTGGAGGAAAACGGCGTGGCCCTCTTTCCCGACGCCCCCACCCAGCGGGGGGTGAAGCACCTGCGGGAGCTCATCCGCTGCCAGCAGGAAGGCTACCGGGCCTGCGCGCTGTTTGTGGTGCAGATGCAGGGCATATCCTACTTCACCCCCAACCGCCGCACCCACCCGGAGTTCGCCCAGGCCCTGGAGGAAGCCTCCGCCCAGGGCGTCCGCCTGGAGGCCGTAGACTGCCTGGTGACGCCCGCCACCTTGACGCCGGGCGCGCCGGTGGAAATCCGGCTGGAGGGGTAAAAAAAGTGGGCTGCCACAGGGCAGCCCTCCTTTTTCTATGCCATAGTTTTAGTTGCCCACCAGGAAGTCCAAAATGTTCCAGCCGTCGGAGCTCTGGGCCTTATACAGCTCGGTATAGCCGCAGTTGACACAGCTGACGGTGACGAACTTCTTGTTCTGCACGTCGAAGAGCTTGGCGAAGTTGCCGCCGGTGGCCTGGAACTGGTCGCTCTCATACTGGGTGCAGCCGCACTTGGGGCAGACGTATTGTAGTTTTTCCATGCAGGTTCCCTCCCTTTGCTAGCAAACAGTGTAGCCCAGAATTCTGACAAAGGGGAGCAGGTTTTCCTTACGGGTTTCTTACGGCATGGGGGCCGGAACCCTTCCCCTTGTCAAAATGACTAGGAAAATGAAATATTTTTATATGATACCATAAACGCAGGAAAATCTCAATCGCTATTTTATGGTTTTTTGAAAAAATACAGGGAGTTTTTATTGACTTTTCCTTTTTTTTCACCTATGATAAACAGTAGAGACGGGTACGCGACCGCAGGCATCTTTTAGCGCATGGGAGGCGCATATGAAAACAACGTATTTCAGGCTGACGAAAAGCGAGAATGAAATCATGGAGCTGCTGTGGAGGGAAGGCCGTCCTCTCTCACGCTCTGAGATTATCGACCTCACCCCCGACCGGACCTGGAAGCCAGCCTCCATCCACATCCTGCTCAACTCCATGTTGGAAAAGGGGGCCATCCAGGTGGCTGGCTTCGTCCAAAGCACCAAGAACTACGCACGTACCTTCACCCCTACATTGACTGCCGATGAATACGCCGTCCTGCAGTTCAAACACAGCTCCGCGTTCAACGAACAGTCTGTCCTTTGCCTTGTCTCCGCCTTGGTAGAGGACATCCAGGACCAGGACACCCTGGTAAAGCTGGGCGACATCCTGGAAAAGCGGAAACTGCAGCTGGGCTAACGTCTCTCCCAAATGCAAAGGGCTGTCCCGGGCAACCGGGCCAGCCCTGAAAACTTTTGGCCCCTAAAACCCGTGATTTGCAGGGGCGCAAGAAAAGGCTGCCGTGTATCTACGGCAGCCTTTTTGCGCGAAAGGGAAGGGGCGCTTCTGTTTAGATGGAGAGCACCGCAGAGACACGGTACATCTTCTCGTCAAAAGTGCGGGGCATGTTCAGGGCTTCGGTAATATCAAAGTCCACAATCTGCTCGCCCTTCATAGCCACAACGCGGTTTCCGATGCCGTTAAACAGCAATTCGGCAGCGTGATAGCCCATGCGGCTGGCCACCACACGGTCCCGCAGGGTAGGGGCGCCGCCCCGCTGCACATGGCCCAAAATGGTGGCACGGGTCTCAATGCCAGTATGCCGCTGGATGCGCTGGGCCAGTTCCTCGGTATTGCCCACGCCTTCTGCCACCACAATGATATAGTGGCGCTTGCCCGTGGACTGGGCCAGACGGATGCGGTCCAGCACATCCCGGTGGAAATCGTAGGGAATCTCAGGCACGAGAGTGGTCAGCGCGCCCACGGCTACGCCGGTGTTCAGGGCAATATCGCCGCAGCGGCGGCCCATGACCTCCACAACACTGCACCGGTCGTGGGACTCGGTAGTATCGCGGATGCGGTCGATCATCTCCATGGCGGTGTTCAAGGCGGTGTCATAGCCGATGGTGTAATCGGTGCATGCAATGTCGTTATCGATGGTGCCGGGCACACCGATGCAGTTGATGCCGGCGTTGGTCAAATCACGGGCGCCCCGGAAGGAACCGTCGCCGCCGATGACAACCACGCCCTCGATGCCCTTTTCACGGCACATGTTGGCTGCCTTTTCCACGCCCGCAGGGGTGTTGAACTCGGGGCTGCGGGCGGTGTACAAAGCCGTACCGCCGTGCTGCATGATGTCGGACACGCTGCGCATGTTCATCTCTTTCAAATCGCCGGTGAGCAGGCCGTTGTAGCCGCGCATCACGCCGTAGACCTTCATGCCGAAATTTAAGCCGGTGCGCACCACCGCGCGGACGGCCGCGTTCATGCCAGGGGCGTCGCCGCCACTGGTGAGTACTGCAATGCTTTTCGCACCCATTGTCAATCCCTCCAACTATTTTAGAAATGGGCACTTTGGCCCACTTGGTTTTTGTTTCAGTACTATTATACCAAAGCCGTGTAATTTATCAAGTGGCCACGCCAAGATTTTACAAAACATCTTGGTTTTTTCACGATTTGGGGCCAAAATAGGCTACATTATCCTTTCCCAGCAGCTCTTGCAGGGCACGCAGCAGGGGGCGGTTCATATCCACCAGGTATTTGGCTGGGGCCCGCAGCAGTTTGCCCGTGTCCCGGAAGGTGAGGTACAGCTGGGTGGAGCCCCCGTCGAAGATGGCGATATACTGCATGGCCTTGCGGTAGCGAGGGTCGCTTTCCGACTCCAGCCGCAGGTAGAGCCCCGGCCGCACCTGCTTGCCGGAGCCGCCCGCCACCGCAGTGGGCTCGGCGGGCTTGGCCATGGACTGGCACACCAGCTCCGGCTCCTTCTCCTCGGTGAAGCTGAGCTTGCCGGACACCTCCACCACAGAGCCCTCGTACAGCAGGCTGCCGTACTGCTCCAGGGGCCGGGAGAACACCAAGGCCGTCAGCGCGCCGTACATGTCCTCCAAGGTGACAAAGGCCATTTGAGAGCTGCTTTTCGTCGCCTTTTTCCGCACGGCGGTGACAAGGCCCAGCACCGTGACCCACTGGCCATCCTGGTAGCGGCCCCCCTCCTCCCCGGCGCTTTGGAGGATTTCATCCATGCGGGCGTAGCCGCCCTCCTGGTACAGGCCGGCGTAGGCGGACATGGGGTGACCGGAGAGGTACATCCCCGTGACCTCCTTCTCCATGTTCAGCTTGTCCACGGCGGAGAAGTCCTCGGCCTTGTCCAGGGGCGGCTCCCCGGCCTGGGAGGAACCGGGGGTGTCGAAAAAGCCCATCTGGCCCTCCACGTTCCGGCGCTTGTCCGCCTCCAGGGCGTCCAGCACGCTCTCCACGGAGAGGAGCATCTCCCGGCGGTTGTTGCCTAGATTATCCAAGGCGCCGCACTTTATCAGGCTTTCAATGGCCCGGCGGTTCAGCTCCCGGCCGGCCATGCGCTTGCAGAAGTTGTAAAACGAGGTGAACTCCCCGCCGCCCCGGCGCTCCTCCACCATGCGGGCGATGACGCCCCGGCCCAGGTTCTTCACGGCCAGCAGGCCAAAGCGGATGCTCTTGCCCACCACGGTGAAGCCCGCCTCGCTGAAGTTGACGTGGGGCGGCAGCACGGAAATGCCCAGGCGGCCGCACTCCTCAATGTACTCGGACACCTTGCCGGTCTGGCCCAGCACGCTGGAGAGCAGCGCGGCCATGTACTCGCAGGGGTAGTGGCACTTGAGGTAGGCCGTCTGGTAGGCCACCACGGCGTAGCCCGCCGCGTGGGACTTGTTAAAGGCATAGCTGGCAAAGCTTTCAATCTCCTGGAACAGCGCCTGGGCGGTGGCCTCGTCCACGCCGCGGCGCAGGCAGCCGTCTATCTCCACCTGGCCGCCCTCCCCCACCTGGCCGTGGAGGAACACCTCCCGCTCCCGCTCCAGCACGTCGTGCTTTTTCTTGGCCATGGCCCGGCGGACAATGTCGGCACGGCCCAGGGAGTAGCCCGCCAAATCCCGGAAAATCTGCATCACCTGCTCCTGGTAGATGATGCAGCCGCCGGTGGGCTCCAAAATAGGCCGCAGCAAGGGGTGGCGGTAGTGGACGCTGGCGGGGTCCTTGCGGCTCTCCAGGTATTGGGGGATAAACTGCATGGGCCCCGGCCGGTACAGGGAGATGATGGCGATAAGGTCCTCCACGCCGGCGGGCTGGGCCTGGGTGAGCAGCCGCTTCATCCCCGGGGATTCCAGCTGGAACACGCCCACCGAGTTCCCCTGGGAGAGCATCTGGAAGGCGGCCGGGTCGTCCTCGGGCAGATTCTGGGCGGAGAAGCCCGGCTCCCGGCGGCGGATGAGCTTTTCGGCGTGGTCGATAACCGACAGGTTCCGCAGGCCCAGGAAGTCCATTTTCAGCAGGCCCAGCTCCTCAATGGCGGTCATGGTGTACTGGGTGACCACGGCGTCGTCGTTTTTGGACAGGGGCACATAGTCCATCACGGGCTTGTCGGTGATGACCACCCCGGCGGCATGGGTGGAGGCGTGGCGGGGCATGCCCTCCACCTTGCGGGCCATGTCAAAAAGCTCCCCCACCTGGGGGTCGGATCCCACCCGCTCCCGCAGCTCCCGGGACTGCTTGAGGGCTGTGTCCAGCGTCATGCCCAAGGAGAAGGGCACCAGCTTGGCCACCTGGTCCACCTTGTTGTAGGGGATGGCCAAGGCCCGGCCCACGTCCCGCAAAGCCGCCCGGGCCGCCATGGTGCCAAAGGTGACGATTTGGGCCACGTGGCCGGCGCCGTACTTGTCCACCACGTACTGAATCATCTCGTCCCGGCGCTCGTCGCTGAAGTCTATGTCAAAGTCCGGCATGCTCACACGCTCGGTGTTGAGGAAGCGCTCGAACAGCAAGTCATAGCGGATGGGGTCCACGTTGGTGATGCCCAGGCAGTAGGCGGCCACGCTGCCCGCCCCGGAGCCGCGGCCAGGCCCCACGGGGATGCCCGCGCTGTGGGCGTGGCGGATGAAGTCCCACACAATGAGGAAGTAGTTGACATAGCCCATCTGGGTGATGACGCCCATCTCGTAGGAGAGCCTGTCCCGCAGCGCCTGGCTGGGGTTTTCCCCGTAGCGGCGCGCCAAGCCCTCCCAGCAGAGGCGCTGGAAAAACTCCTGGTTGCCGGTGCCGTCCGGGGTGGTGAAGGCCGGGTACTTGGTCTGGCCAAACTCCAGCTCCACGCGGCAGCGCTGGGCGATTTTGGCGGTGTTGTCCACGGCCTCGGGGGCATCGGGAAACAGGGCGCGCATCTGCTCCTCGGTTTTCAGGTAGAACTCGTCGGAGCCGAACTCCAGGGTGTCCTCGTCCTCCACGGTGCGGCCTGTCTGGATGCACAGCAGCACCTTGTGCATTTTGCTGTCCTCCCGGGCGATGTAGTGGCAGTCGTTGGTGCACACCAGGGGGATGCCCGTCTCCCGGGAGAGGCGGATGATTTGGGGGTTGATGCGCTTCTGCTCCGGCAGGCCGTGGTCCTGGAGCTCTAAGAAGAAATTCTCCGGGCCGAAGATGTCCCGGTACTGGAGGGCGGCCTCCTTGGCGCCGGGGTAGTCCCCGCGGCTTAGGGCACGGGGGATTTCCCCCGCCAGGCAGGCGGACAAAGCGATGAGCCCCTGGTGGTGCTGGCGCAGCAGCTCCAGGTCCACCCGGGGCTTGTTGTAAAAGCCCTCCACCCAGGCCTTGGACACCAAGGCGATAAGGTTGTGGTAGCCCTCCTCGTTTTTGCACAGGAGCACCAGGTGGCGGCTTTCGCCGTCCAGCTCGTGGACCTTGTCGAAGCGGGTGCGGCGGGCCACGTAGACCTCGCAGCCTAAAATGGGCTGGATGCCCCGCTTTTTGGCCGCCTTATAAAAATCGACCACGCCGTACATACAGCCGTGGTCGGTGATGGCCACCGCCTGCTGGCCCAGTGCCTTGGCGGTATCCAGCAGCCTCTCGATGCGGCAGGCGCCGTCTAAGAGGCTGTATTCCGTGTGTACGTGCAGATGGGCAAACGCCATGTGCCTTCCCCCCTTTTACTCTGCCCCTTCCGAGGCCAGGTACTCTTCGGACACTTCTATCCAGAAATAATACTCCATGCCGATGTTCTCCCGCTGGGTGCCCCAGTAGAACTCCTCGCACACCAGGTAGGTGCCGGGCTCCTGGGGGCACTGGAAGGAATCCGCCGTCTCGGTGTAGACGCGGCCCGCCTCATCGTAGATGGTAAAGGCGAAATCCCCGTTGTCCGAGCCGCCCTGGGGCAGTATGGAGGTGGCGTGGTCGAACACCACCGCGGGGGCGCTGTCCCCCACCTCGCCGGGCACCAGCCGCCGGGATTCCGTGCGGTCCCCCCGGGTGGTGGTATAGATTTGGTTGGAGAGGGGGGTGACCTCCCCGCTGCTGCTGCGCACGGTGACGGTGCCCACCTGTGGGGTGCTGCCAATGCCACCCAGCAGCAGATACATCACCAGCAAAATGCCGCCCACCATGAGCACGGCCCCGCCGTAGACCGCCAGCTTCATCCGCCAGCTGCCCTCCACCTTCATGCCGTCAATCCGTTTTTGCACTCTCTCTTTCAGCGCCATAGGGCACCTCCTTTCAAACTGTGGGCTGTTACAGCAGGTTGTCCACGCCCTTTTCCTCCAGGATTTTCTCCCCCAGCCGCAGCAGCCGCTGGAGCCGGTGGTTCACCCCGCTGCGGGTGAGGCCCAGCCGGCCGCTGAGCTCCCGCAAGGTCATGTCCGGGTGGGCCAGCCGCAGCTGGGCCAGCTCCTGGAGCTCCTCGGGCAGGCTGGAAAGGCCCTGGGTATCGCTGATGGCCGCGATGGCCGCCACCTGCCGGGCCGAGGCCGAGTAGGTCTTGTCCATGTTGGCTGTCTCAAAGTTCGTCTTGCGGTTGATGTTGTTCTTGACCTCTTTGTACATCTTCACCTGCATCAGCTCCATGGCGGCGCTGGGGGCGCCCAGGTAGGTGAGCAAATCCTCGATGGGGCCGCTTTCCTTTAAGTAGACCACATAGCCCCCCTTGCGGCTGGCAAGGGCCGGGGACAAGGGGAAGGCCTCCACCTCGCTGAGGAGGGTGAACAGGCCGTTGGCCAGGTTCTTGTGGGGCACGGCGAACTCCAGGTGATACTCCTTGTTGGGGTCCGTGGCGGTGCCGCAGGTGAGGAACGCCCCCCGCAGGAAGGCGGCGGCGCAGCACTCGTTTTCCAGGTTGGCGCGGTTCAGGCGCAGGCTGGTCTCCCGGCCGGTGTGGCCAAACTCCAGGAGCATGGCCTCCCGGGAGCCCTCGTCCGGCAGGCTGACCCGGTAGGCGGGCTTCCGGCGGCGGCTGACCCCGAAGGTCAGCTCCCCGGAGACGCCGGCCCCCGCGGCGGCCAGCTCCAAAAGCCGGCGGGCCACAGCGCCGTTCTCCGTGACAAAGGCGGCTTCCTTCCTGGTGAAGCACCGGGAAAACAGCCAGGCCCCGTAGCACTCCGCCCGCAGGCAGCACTCCCGCTTGAACTCCACCTTGCACAGCTCGGTTTTGATGTTGGATGAAAAGGACATGGAATCGCCTCTCCCTGGAAATTCTATCGCCTACGCTTTTTCGCCCAGCTGCCGCAGGGCCTCCCCCACCTGGCGGGCGATGGCGCCGTAGTCCACGGTGGAGAAGTCGGTGGTATCCACCAGCACCCGGGGGCCGGGGACGGTGAAGTCCGCCATGCCCCGGGCTCGCCAGGCCTGGGTGAAGGCCTCCAGGCTGGGCGGGGGCGGCAAGGGCTCCCCGCCGGGGCGCTCGGGGTACTGGGTGTTCACCACGTGGCCCCGGTGGCGCTGGGGGGAGCGGTCCCGCTGCAAAAAGCGGCGGTATAACGCCTCTGGCTCGCCGGTGAGGAACACCGTCACCGCCTGGCACTGGCAGCGCTCCAGCAAAGCCAGCAGCCCCGGCTTGGAGACTTCCTCAAAGTTGTTCTCCAGAATGCAGGGCACGCCCGCTTGCAGCAGCTGGCCCGCGGTGTAGTACAGCGCCTCCAGGGCGCCCTCGCCCAAGGCCACCTTCTCCTCCCGGCTGCGGAAGCCCACGGTGTCGTAGAGCTTCTCCTTGATGGCGTCCTTGGACAGCCAGGGCAGCCCCAGCCGCTGGGAGAGCTCCTGGGCCATGCGGCCCTTTCCCGTGGCGGGAACCCCCGCTACCAGAATACAATACATGGCAAAGGCTCCTTTCCTGGGCGCTGCGAGGCGGCGCTTTAAAACTTCTGCATATCCCGGTGGGTGACGCTGGCCTTCACGCCCTTTTCCGTCAGGTGGTCGCACATGTACTGGGCCAGGGCCACGGAGCGGTGATGCCCTCCCGTGCAGCCCACGGCGATGACCAGCTGGCTTTTGCCCTCTTTGGAGTAGAGGGGCAGCAGGTAGTCTATCAAATCCGTAAAGCGGGTGACAAAGCCCTGCGTCTCCTCCTTCTCCATGACGTAGTCCCGCACGGGGGCGTCCAGGCCGGTGAGGGGCCGCAGCGCCTCGTCGTAGAAGGGGTTGGGCAGGCAGCGCACGTCAAAGACCAAGTCGGCCTCCATGGGGATACCGAACTTGAACCCAAAGCTGATGCAGTGCACCGACAGGGAATCCTGGGCGCTGGAGAGGAACAGCTCGGTGATGCGGGCCTTCAGCTGGGCCGGGGACACGCCGGAGGTGTCGATGACATAGTCCGAGCACTCCTTGACAGGCTTGAGCATCTCCCGCTCCAGCTTGACGGCCTGCTCCAATGCGCCGCCCATCTCGTCGGAGAGGGGGTGCTTGCGGCGCGTCTCCTGGAAGCGGTTTACCAGCACGCTGTCGGAGGAATCCAGGAACAGGATTTTATAGGGCTTCTTATCCCGTTTGAGGGATTCCAGGGCCGTGAAGAAGGATTTGAACAGCTCCCCGCCCCGGGTGTCCGTCACCACGGCGGCGCGGTTCTGGGTGCCCTCGGTTTTCAGGCACAGGTCGTAAAACACGGGAATCAGCGCCGGGGGCAGGTTGTCCACGCAGAAAAAGCCGATGTCCTCCATGGCGTGCATGGCCCGGGTTTTCCCCGCGCCGGAAAGGCCTGTTAAAATGACAAATTCCATGTGCTCCCCTCCTCCTTACGCTTCCCCGGTGACCCGGACTTCCGTCTCCAGCCGGACGCCCTTTTGGGCAAAGACCTCCCGCTGGATCTCCCCTATCAGCCCCAGCACGTCCTGGCAGGTGGCGCCGCCGGTGTTGACGATGAACCCGGCGTGCTTCTCGCTGACCTGAGCGCCGCCCACCCGGCGGCCTTTTAAGCCGCACTCCTCAATGAGGGCGGCGGCGTAGTAGCCCTCCGGCCGCTTGAACACGCTGCCGGCGCTGGGCATATCGTAGGGCTGCTTGCTTTTGCGGCGGGCCATCAAGTCCTCCATCTGGGCGGAAATCTGGGCCGGGTCCCCAGGGGCCAGGCGGTACTCCACAAAGGTGATGATGTCCCGGCCGCCGGTGTAGCGGCTCTTCCGGTAGGCAAACTGCAAGGCCTCCCCAGCGGCTTCCCCCTCCTCCCCGGCGGGGGTCAGGTGGCGGACGCGCTCCACCACGTCCTTCATCTCGCCGCCATAGGCGCCGGCGTCCATATAGGCCGCCCCGCCCACCGAGCCGGGGATGCCCCAGGCAAACTCCAGGCCGGTGAGGCTGTGCTCCTGGACAAAGCGGCACACAGAGGCCAGCGAGGCCCCGGCGCCCGCCCGGACCAGGCCGTCCTCCAGCAGCGTGACGGCTTTAAACTCGCCGGAAAGCAGCAGCACCGCCCCCCGGATGCCCTTGTCGGACACCAGCAGGTTGGAGCCCTTCCCCAACACCAGGTAGGGCAGGCCCTGGGACTCCAGGGCCTGGAGCAAGGCTTTCAGCTGGGGCAGCGTTTCCACAGCGGCAAAGCGGTCCGCCGGGCCGCCGATTTGGAAGGTGGTGTGGCGGCTCATGGGCTCCCCCACGGCCACGGGAATCCCCAGGGCCTGGGCGGCCTGGTCGAAGGGGGTGTAACAAAGCTCCATAATGTCTCCTCTCAGCTACGGGCCTCAAAGGTGGAGGTGTAGCGGGCCAGGTAATCGTTTAGGCGCTGTTCCGAGGCGTTGAGAATCAGCCCCTGGGGGAAATCGATTTCCCGCAGCATGGCCAGCGCCTTGTCAAAGCAGCCCACTTCCGTTTCGAAATGGGCGTCGGAATCCACCACAATGGGCACCCCGTACCTCTTGCAGGCCAGGGCGATTTTGCGGCAGTTGGGGATGTTGTCCGGCCGCACCTGGAAGCTGTGGTTGTTGATTTCCACCAGCTTGTGGTGCTCCCCAAACAGGGGGATGACCTTGTCTACATCGTAGGCGAACTGGGGGTCGCCGCTGTGGCCAATCACATGGACGCGGGGGTCCTTGGCCACTTGGCTCCACAGGTGGGTGCACTTCTCCACGTCGGGGTTTTGCAGCCCCTCCAGGGGCAGGTGGTGGATAGAGGCCACCACCCAGTCCAGCGCCCGGGCGTCGCCGGGCTCCAAATCCAGGCGGCCCTCAAAGTCCAGCACGTTGGCCTCCATGCCCGCCAAGGTGAGCACCCCCCGGTAGCGCAGGGGCACCTCCCGCAGGTTGCCGAAATACCAGTCCCTGGGGGAGCCGGGCATGGCCTTGCCGTGGTCGGTGATGGCGATGGCGTACAGGCCCCGCTCCGAGGCGGCCCGCACCATCTCCGTCAAAGAGCTGTAGGCGTGGGTAGAGGCCAGGGTGTGGGTGTGAAGGTCCGCTATAATAGTATACGCTTGCTCCATTAGATATCCAAATCCTTTTTGATGTCCTCGCCCTGGAGCTCGGACAGGTCCACGCCTAGGCTGGAAAGCAGCTCTTGGGCGGCGTTGTAGCCCATTTTCTTCTGGCGGTTGTTCATGGCGGCCACCTCGATGATGACGGCCAGGTTACGGCCGGGCTTTACGGGGATGGTCATCACCGGCACCCGGATGCCCAGGATCTCGGTGTACTCGCTGTCGATGCCCATGCGGTCGTAGAGCTTGGTGGCGTCCCAAATCTCCATGTTGATGCACATGTCGATTTTCTCGGACATCTTAATGGCGCCCATGCCGAAGATGCGCCGGGCGTTGATGATGCCCACGCCGCGCAGCTCGATGAAGTGGCGGATGTTCTCCGGGGCGCGGCCCACCAAGGACTTGCTGGACACCCGGCGGATTTCCACGGCGTCGTCGGCGATGAGGCGGTGGCCGCGCTTAATGAGCTCGATGGCGGTTTCGCTTTTACCCACGCCGCTGTCGCCCACCAGCAAGATGCCCTCGCCGTAGACCTCGATGAGCACGCCGTGGCGGGTGATGCGGGGGGCCAGCTCCACGTTGAGCAGGGAGACCAAGTCCGCCACCACGTTGGAGGTGGAATCCCGGGAGGAGAGCAGGGGAATGTCATAGCGCTCCGCGGCGGCGGTCATGTAGCCGCAGGGATCGATGTCCCGGGCCACAATGACGGTGGCGGGGCGCAGGGCGAAAAAGTGGTCGATGGCCTCTGCCTTTTTCTTTTCGCCCAGGCTTTCCAGCATGGCCATTTCCGAGCGGCCCAGCACAGTGATGCGCTTGGGGTCGAAATAGTCGCAGAAGCCGTACAGCTCCAGGCCGGGGCGGATGACGTCCCGGGAGACGATTAGAATTTCCTCAGCCGTTTTGGGCATGTGAACTTCCCGCAGGCTCAGTTCCTTGATAATTCTAGACAGGGGGATGGTATATTCTTCCGTCATACGCAAAACATCCTCTCTAAAAGTACTCCTTCGCCCAAAAGCGAAGGCTTTCGTCAAAACACTTGGCAAGTTTTATTATATACGATTCCCAGAAAAAAAGAAAGGGCTGGTTTTCCCCCCGCCGCCCCGGAAAAAATTTTTTCAAATTTGAAAAATACCTCTTGATTTTTTCGGGAGGCTGTACTATAATGATTAAGCTGATTGAAAGACAGCACACAATTCTATATCGCGGGGTGGAGCAGTTCGGTAGCTCGTCGGGCTCATAACCCGAAGGTCGTAGGT